>Ga0256837_1001995_pt1 | contig 13268 bp, 11 predicted proteins | sample 4562384metaG_FD_185976 | JGI IMG/M metagenome (GOLD analysis project Ga0256837, IMG submission 185976) | Hydrothermal vent microbial communities from Guaymas Basin, Mexico - 4561-384 | ecosystem: Environmental > Aquatic > Marine > Hydrothermal vents | place: Mexico: Guaymas Basin | collected... | reverse complement strand
GAACTCTCTATAAAACTATAAAGTTCTGTCTCTCTATCAACTGTTATCTTTAGGTACTTTTTTGTTCTCATATCTCTTATAAGCAAATAGTGTTCTTATTTTGGTATTTCTTTTGGATAGGTACTTAACGGGTCCTATGTCTTATGAGATTGTTGTAGATTCAAAGAAAAATGATGGCATAAAAGATCCAAAATTTCTTAAGACTGTTGAGAAGTTTTATAAAGAGTTCTATGCTACTTATCCTGATGTAAGACATATTAGCTCTCTGATGGATGTTATTAAAACTTTTAATTCTGTGATGAATGGAAGTAAAACTATTCCGAACAATCAAGATTTAGTAGCACAGTATCTACTTCTTTACTCCCTATCTCTGCCTCAGGGTATGGAGATAAATGATAAGATGGATATTAACGAAAGACTTCTTCGTGTTACTGCATCTATGAACCTTGTAGATACTTCAAAAGATTTGGAGATGATAAATTGGGTGCAGGATTGGTGGAAAAAAACACCCTATAGTGCAACTGTAAATGGACAGACAGTTATGTTTGCACATATGCAACATGATGTGACAAATACACTTCTGGAGTCTATTACTTTGGCTGTTGTGATGATTTCGTTTGTAATGATTCTTATCTTTAAAAACTGGAGAATGTTACCGATTTTTATCGTACCAAATGTTCTCCCTATTGCTCTTGTTGTTGGTGTGATGGGATGGTTTGGGATAGATATAGATATGGGTGTGGCTATTGCAGGAGCTATCATCATAGGGGTGGCAGTTGATGATACCATCCACTTTATGGTGAAGTATATTGAGGCTAGAAAACGAGGCGATTCGTTAGAGGATGCGATGAAGTATGTGATGAGTTATGCAGGGAGTGCTATCATCTTTACGACATTGGTTCTCAGTTTAGCATTTTTAGTCTTTATATTTTCAAGTTTTAACCCGAACTACCACTTTGGAGTTGTAACCGCGTCAGCTCTTGTGATAGCTGTTATAGTGGACTTAGTAGCACTTCCAGCACTTTTAATCTTGATAGACAATAAGAAAAAATCACTTTTAGAGTAGCTTAGTGCTACTCATAATATGCTTCTGTAAATAATCTGATATAATTACACTTATGAATCCCCTACAAGACTACCTTTCTGCTCACGATATAAGTGATATGCACCCCAGTGATATTGCTAAAATACTTAAAGGTTTAAGTGACGAAGAGTTTTCTAATGCCATTAAGCTTGTGCCGAAGAATCTTGTTGGTGATGTAGCTCTCGCTCTTCCTGATAGATACTTCGATGATGTTGTAGAGAGTCTGAGTGTTGATGAACTCTCTCATGCTGTAACAGAACTAGAGTCTGATGATCAACTAGAGTTTATGCAGGAGCTTGAAGAAGTTGATGGAAGCATAGCAACTGAGGTTTTTGAAAACCTGCATAAAGATGACCAACAAGAGATAACAAAACTTCAAACTTATGAAGATAATGTTGCTGGTTCGCATATGCAACTTGAACTATTTACTGCTTATAAGCATGAGGTTGTTCAAGATGTCATCAAACGTTTTGCTCGTCTTCGGAAAGAGAATGAAGTTGAAAATGTTCAAAATCTCTTCATTACTGATGATGACAATAAGTTACGATATGCGGTTGGACTTGATGATCTACTTATTTTTGATTTTTCTAAGACGATTATAGAAAATATCGAAGAGAGTGAAGAGAGTTTTGAGCCTATCAAAGCTACTGACAGTGACGATATAAAAGAGGTTGTTCACCTTTTTGAAGAGTATGACCTTACAGTCTTAGCGATAGTTAATGCTTATGGTGTTTTACTTGGTCGTATCACTTCCGATGATATTTATGACATTATTAATGAACATGCAACTGAACAGATGTATAATCTTGCTGGGGTTGATGATGAGGCTGAAGAGGATGAAGAGATTCTTCCTGCTGGAATGAAACGTGCAAAATGGTTGGCGTTTAATCTCTTAACTGCCATTGCAGCATCTTTAGTCATTGGAATTTTTCAAGAGACTTTAGAGAGTATGGTAGCACTTGCTGTTTTGATGCCAATCGTCGCCTCGATGGGTGGAAATGCTGGGACTCAGACCCTTACAGTTGTTGTTCGTCAGTTGGCTCTTGGTGAGATTTCACAGGGTGATGCCATGAGGATTATAAAAAAGGAAGTGACAATTTCACTTGTAAATGGTCTCTTCTTTGCTATAATAATAGGAATTATCGCAGCCTTATGGTTTGATAAGGGAATGCTTGGGGTTGTTATAGCCGTTAGTATGCTTATAAACCTCTTTATTGCAGGACTTTTTGGAGCTGTTATTCCTCTTTTGCTGAAAAGAATGGATATTGATCCAGCGATAGGAAGTACTGTTATTTTAACAACTTTAACAGATGTTATCGGCTTTTTTAGCTTTTTAGGTTTAGCGACCTATATACTTTTATAAATTAAATTAAGGATATTGTAAAACTTGGATTTACTCATACTATTTTTTGTACTCTCTGTTGGCGTTTCATTTATTTGTTCCGTTTTAGAGTCTGTTCTTCTCTCTATAAATATGTCATATGTGGCTGTTTTGGAGAAAGAACGCCCAACTGTGGGAAAACTTCTTCGTATTCAAAAAGAGAATATTAACAAATCTATTGCAGGAATTTTAATACTTAACACAATAGCAAATACTCTTGGAGCTGCTGCTGTTGGAGCGCAAGCTGCTGTTATATTTGGAAATGATGCTGTTGTAATTGTCTCCGTTGTGCTTACGTTTGCCATACTTTTTTTAAGCGAAATCATTCCTAAAACTATAGGAGCTATCTATTGGAAGTCACTTGCTCCTGCTGCTTCTCAGCTTATAAGAGTTTTTATATGGATAACATATCCTATTATTTTAACAACTTTAGCTGTGACAAATAAAATAAGCAAAGGCAAAGCTGATGCCAATTCACTCACAAAAGAGGAACTCTTAGAGAGTATGCTTCAGAGTGAAGATGAAGGTGTTATCGATGAGAAAGAGTCGGATGTTATTGAAAATATTTTAAACCTTAACAACATTAAAGTAAATGAGGTCTTAACACCTAGAAGTGTTGTCTTTGCGATAGATGAGAGTATGACCATCAAAGAGGTTATGCAGAGTCAAGATGCTATTTTTAAATTCTCTCGAATTCCTGTCTATAATGGTAGTATCGAAGATGTAACTGGGATAGTCCTTACAAAGAAGATATTTCAACAATCACTACTAGATGATAGTGTTACACTCTCATCTATAAAGAAGAAAATCTTCTCTATTAATGAAAATATTCCTGTAAGTAAAGCACTTGATATGTTTATATCTAAAAAAGACCATATGTTTTTGGTGATTGATAATTATGACCAAACAGATGGTATTTTAACTCTTGAAGATTGTGTTGAGACTATACTTGGCGTTGAGATTATGGATGAGAGTGATACTACAGAAGATATGCGTGAACTAGCAAAACGTAAGATGAAGTTAAAACGAAAAGAGAAAGATTTACAAAAGTAAGAGAGTAGGGGATGGGACTTCAGTCCCATAAATTAATAATGAGACTAAAGTCTCATCTCCGCAGATTACATCCCTGGAAGACGAGGGATTTTTCCTAGCTTAGAGTATCTACAGTATGAACCCCAACCCTTTTTAAGCCAGTGACCAACGATAGGCATAGGTATCATAAAAGCTCGTTTCTCATCTCTATAAACAAACGCTGCACCATCACCAGTATCCATAACACAGAGGATATTTAAGTGTTCATCGTAACCTTTGAAGTTTGAAGAGTTTTTATCTCTCTCTCCGATATTGTGAGCCACATTTTTTGCCATAACTTCAGCAACATGACCCTGTTTTGCACGCCAATCATAACCCTCAAGTGAAGCAATATCACCGATAGCATAGATGTTTGTCATAGTTCCATCTTCATTTAAAACATTAGAAAAATCATCTGTTTTAATAAACCCAGCAGGATTAAGAGGTAAGTCAGAGTTTATAATCACCTCATGACCAGCACCAGCAGGGATAAACATAGTAAAGTCAGATTCAAGTTTTGAGTCATCTTCAAAAACTATACCATCTTTCTCAAAACTTGTTATCTTTTTCCCAAAATGCTGTTTAATGCCTAGTCTGTTAAACATCATATCCATCATCTTTAAGGCTTTTGGACCCATACGTTTTCCTGGTTCAGCCATAGGTGCAAAAAATGTAAGTTCAAAATTTTCTCTGATACCTTTTTTCTTGAGCATATTGTGAACATTGAAAAGTAACTCAAACCCTGGACCACCACGAACAGCAGATGTATCCTTAGGATTTCCACCAAAGCCCATAGTTATTTTCCCACTTCCTTTCTCTACAAGAGCATCAAGAGCATCACGAATTTTAAGAGACTGAGATGGATCACCACAGATAGAGAGAGTGTTCTCTAAACCCTTGTGTTTCATCTTCGCCGCACCCATAGCTACTATAAGGTAGTCATAATCATTTAAGATTTTTCCACTCTCTAAAGTAACACGATTCTCTTTAGCACTTATTTCTGTTACACCATCTATAAGAAGATTAAATTTGTGAGCATCTTGTAACTCTTTTAAGTCAACACAAACATCTTTAAACTCACTCTCATGTGTTGGAATCCAAATAGATGTTGGAAAGATATAGAAGTATTCACGATTACTAACGAGTGTTACATCATAATCCATTTTTTTAAGATAAATGGCAGCATCAACTCCTGCAAACCCACCACCTAAGATAAGAACTTTTTTCATAATAAAACCTTTATTAGCAATTTTTATGAGAAATAATACATAAATTGATGTTAAAACTAGCTAAAGTGACGAGTTTATTCGTCAGAATTGTAAAAAATTGAAGAATTTTATGAAAGAAATAAAATAGTAGTGTAATTGTATATAGACATATACAATATTTAAATCTTATTTGCTTGTTTGGGTTCTTGTACTAAGTTAAGTATTGTAAAATATACATTATGTTAAGATTTTGTTGTTTATACTACACAAAAGGCTTAATATGATAGAAAAATTATTTAAGAAGTACCAATATATACAAAAAAAGATAGTAAACATTACATATCAAAGATATTTTTTTGATGTAGTAGATTTCAGAGAGAGACTTATAGGGTTAGTAGGTGCAAGAGGTGTCGGTAAGACTACTTTTTTACTTCAGTACTTAGATAAACTTGATATAGAAGATGAAAAAAAACTCTATTTTAGTGTAGATAGCATTATAGGTGAGGGTGTAAGCCTCTTTGATATTGCAGAGGAGTTTAGTAATCTTGGTGGCGAAGTTTTAGTTATAGATGAGATACATAAGTACAAAAACTTTGAGATAGAGCTAAAAGAGATATATGATTTTTTAGATATTAAGCTTATATTTAGTGGAAGTAGTGCTATTGTTCTTGAACATAAAAAAGCTGACCTTAGTCGAAGAGCCGTTTTATATAGAGTAAAAGGGCTTAGTTTTAGAGAGTTTTTAGAGATAAAACTTGATAAAAAGTTTAAAAAGTATGAACTTCAAGAGATACTATCTTCACATATAAGCATAGCAAAAGAGATAACAGAAGAGATAAAACCACTTCAGTATTTTAAAGAGTATCTCAAAGTAGGATACTATCCATTTTATTTTGAAACACCTGATACTTACTACCTAAAACTAGAAGAGACTATTAGTGCAGTAGTAGAGAGTGATTTACCTCTGATATTTAACATAGAACCTAGTAACATAGTCAAATTAAAACAACTTATACACTATATATGTAACTCAAAACCTTATGAGCTTAACTTAACTGCACTAGCTCAAAAGATAGGGATAAATAGAAAAACATTGTATCTCTATATACACTATTTAAGTTTAGGAGATATATTTTTAAAAGTGTTGCCATCTGCAAAAGGTGATACTATCTTCTCAAAACCAAGTAAACTCTATCTTAATAATACAAATCTTAGTTTTTCATATTGTGAAACACAAGAGATAGGCACACTAAGAGAGCAGTTTTTTGCAAATCAAGTCCAAAATATAAAATACTCTAAAATAGGTGATTTTTTAGTAGATGCAAAGTATATTTTTGAAGTAGGTGGTAAAGATAAAAGCTTCAAACAGATAAAAGATGTGACAAATAGTTTTGTGGTAGCTGATGATATAGAGATTGGATTTGGAGCTAAGATACCTCTTTGGTTGTTTGGGTTTCTTTATTAAGAATTTTTAACAATTGACATCTATATCAATTTTTGATATACTTTTTTTGATATGTAAGTCAAGAAAAAGGAATCTAAATGCTCCAAGAGATAAGAGAACTCCAAAGCTTATTGCTCAAAAAACATAAAAGTAATTATAAAAGATACTTTTATGATAAATTTGACTTTGATAGGATGAGTGGAATTATTGGTGCGAGAGGGGTTGGAAAGACAACATTTCTTCTTCAATACCTCAAAGCTCACTCTCTCCCGATGTCAAAGAAGCTTTACCTTAGTGCTGATTCCATTAAAATTGACTCTCTTTTTGAACTTGCTAAAACCTTTGCAAACGAGGGAGGAGAACTTCTTATAATAGATGAAATTCACAAATATATGGGTTTTGAGCATGAACTCAAAAAAATATATGATTTTTTAGAACTTCAAGTCATATTTAGTGGAAGTAGTGCACTTCAAATCGACAACTCAAAAGCTGATTTAAGTCGAAGAGTTGTCATTTTTGAAGTTGAAGGACTATCCTTTCGAGAATTTTTAGAGTTTAAAAAAGGCATAAAACTCCCCACTTTTACCCTCAATGAAATTTTAGATAAACATATAGATATAGCTTATGAGCTTTTAGATAAATTTGAATTAAAGTTATTTGAAGAGTATCTCCAGTATGGATACTATCCATTTTATTTCGATAAAAAATCAACTTATAAGATAAAACTAGGCGAAACCATTAACACTGTTTTGGAGGTAGATATTCCCTCTATATTTAGCATCGAGTATCAAAACATACGAACACTCAAAAAACTCTTACTACTCTTATGCCAAAGTGTTCCCTATACTCCAAACATAAATGAACTCTTAATAAAAATGAATATGGGAAGTGACTACAGAAGTCTCTATAGATACTTAGACTATCTCCATAAAGCTAAAATCATAACACTCATGAGACCTCTAACAAAGGGAGACAATATTTTTACAAAACCTGAAAAAATCTACTTTAATAATACAAATCTGCACTATACATACTGTGATACTCCAGAGATAGGCACAATACGAGAAGTTTTTTTCAAATCTATGCTTTTTGAATATACTTTAGAGATACCAAAAAAAGGTGATTTTCTAATAGATAAAAAGTATTTAGTAGAGATAGGTGGCAAAGGAAAATCTTTTAAACAGATAAAAAATATAGAGAACTTTTTTGTTATTGCAGATGATTTGGAAGTAGGAAGTGGTAATAAAATACCTCTTTGGTTGTTTGGGTTTCTTTATTAGAGAGAGTTTCCTCTCGCTCCCAATGTCCTCATTGGGAGTGCCTTTAACACTATATTAAACTCTTTAAATTCCCATTGAGGACGATGGGAACTAGAAATATTAGTATTTGTACTTATTGAGAGTCTATTTTTTATTAATAAAATAAACAGCTAACATACTAATAAACCCACCGATGATGATGTGTAACTCTATCTGCTCATCTAAAATAAACCATGCACTCAGAAGGGCAAAAACTGGGACTAAAAACATAAAAGAGCTTGTTTTTTGACTTCCTAGTTTTCCACTTGCTATGAAGAAGATGGTTGTTGCTACTGTTTGACCGAGAACAGCTAGGTAGATGAGTGCTATCCAAAAGGTGCTATCTTGTTTAAAAACCACTAAAAGGTCTGAGTCATAGGCATAGATAAAGCTACTTATAGTCGCTACGACAGAGATAAGGAAACTGTAGTGAACTGGGTGAATATGCTTCTGTGAGTGTTGTGAGAGTATGGTGACTCCTGCCCAGATAGTTGCACAGAGTAGAAAGTAGATATTTGAGCCATTGAGAAAAAGAGATAAGTTGTCAAGTTGGAGGAGGATATAGCCACCAAATAGTCCCAAAAATAGCCCAATGTATTGAAGTCGAGAGAGATTTTTTCTAAAGATAAGTGCTACGAGTAAAAAGGTCATGATAGGGCTAAATGTAGTGATGATAACACTCCCTGAACCAGCTAAACCATTTTTAATCCCCATAAAAGAGAAGACCATAAAAGAGATATTTAAAACAGAACTTCCAGCTACATACTTTATGGCGTTTGGAGTAAAAGAGATGGGCTTTTTAAAGTAGTAGAGTATGGGAATAAAAGAGAGACTCATAAGAAAAAAACGCCAAAAAATGATGACATCCATAGGGAGTTCATATGTTAAAATCTTCAGTGCCGTCCAGCCACCACCCCAAAGGAGCATGGCGAGAAGCATAAGATAGGTGAAGAGTCTATCTTCTTTTTTCAAATTCATCTATTATTTTTGTGACGATAAGGTCAGAAGTGACGTTTAGAGAGGTTCTACACATATCAAGGATTCTATCCACGGCTACTATAAGTGCGATATACTCAACAGGAAGTCCTAGTTGGTTGAGGATAACAACCATCATAACAAGTGAGGCACTAGGGAGTGCTGCAACTCCGACACTGAGGGCTACAACTGTAACGCCAAGTAAGATTTGATCTCCAAACCCAAGAGTGACTCCTGCAAGATTTGCGATATAGAGAACAGCTACTGTAAGGTAGGCTGCTGTTCCATCCATGGAGACTGTCGCCCCTAGAGGAAGTACAAAAGAGGCATTTTTCTTATCGACTCCACCTATCTCCTCAACAACACGCATACTTACAGGAAGAGTAGCTGCCGAAGATGCCGTAGAAAATGCCATAATAGGGGCTTCTCGAACATCTGAGAGATACTTATAGGGATTTACTTTTGTAAAGAGTCTTAAAATAGCAGGAAGTGTGATGATACCGTGAAAAACAATAACCCCCACAACTACTAAGATGTACTTATAGAGTCCTAGAACTACCTCTATCCCTTGCTCTGCGATAACATAAGAGATAAGAGAGAAAACGCCAATAGGAGTGAGTTTAATAATCCACTCAGCGATAACAAGCATAGCCTCACTTACAGAGGTAAAGAGTGCCACTAGTGGCTCTTGAGTTTTTGCTGGTAGCGAGAGAGAGGCTACACCAAAGAAGATAGCAAAGACTATTATCTGCATCATTGAGCCATTTGCTAGGGAGTTGAAAATATTTGTAGGGATAAAACTTAAAATCATCTTCTCTAGTGAAAAAGGGGCGATAGTTGCAGCTTTTGCATACTCTAAACCCTCTCCTGAAATCTGCTCTCCTATGTGAAATATATCCATAGCGATGATGGCAAGAACAACGGCAAGCGCAGTTGTAAGCATATAAAGCCCAATCGTCTTTACTCCCATACGTTTAAGATGCTCTATAGAACCCAGCCCCATAATGGCTATAAATATACTTGCAAAAACAAGAGGTACGACTATCATTTTTAAAAAGTAAACAAACATAGTCCCTATAACCTGCTGTTTAAGAGCTAGTTCTGGAAGATAAGAGCCAAAGAGAACTCCTAAGATAATTCCTAGAACTACAAGTGTGTTTGTCGTTGAGTATTTTTTAACGGTTGCAATCATTTTGAGCCTTAAAGGAGGTTTTTCTTTATCCAGTAGGATAGTACATAAAGTCCCCAAATATGTTGCTTAAAACTTCCTCTTGATGCAGTTTGGATGTATTCGTCTAATTTATCTGTTTTAAAGATTCCAGTCTGGGCGTTTACCTCTTTGATAAGGTCGATTTTTTTGGAGTTTATGAGATACTCCATGTAGGGATTTGCAAAACCTTTTTTCTTTCTTGAGAGTATGCTCTCATCGAGTTTGGAGTTCATTATCTTTTTGAGAAGAGATTTTGTAACACCATCTCTGTAGCGAAGCTCAGGAGAAAGTGAAAAAACTGTCTCTACGAGCTTATGGTCTAAAAAGGGAGTTCGAGATTCGATGGAGTGAGCCATAGAGACACGGTCAAGTTTACTTAAAAAATGCTCAGCTTGAAAGATGTTAAGGTCTATGTAGCTGTACCACATCGACTCATCTGTGTGTGCTGAACGCTCAAAGTTCTCTCTATAGTTTTGCAGATATTTTAGAGACTCATTATCTTTGACATTTCTTCTAAGGAGTCCATTTTTTTGCAGGTCGGTAAACTTCTCTCCACTTGTACGAAAGAGTAGTGTCTCATCAAAGATACGTTTGTACCACTCCCACTCACGGTTCATAGAGAAGTTGGCACGGAAGTACTTTTTAAGCCAGTTTTTATGGGCAAGAGTTTTGGCTTGTTCGATGTCGAGATACTCAAAGTACTGTCTGTAACCGAGAAAAAGCTCATCACTCCCCTCACCACTCATCACAACCCTGTAGCCATCTTTTTTAATTTGCTCAAAGAGAAGATAGAGGGGAATAGCAGCTGGGTCATTAAGTGGCTCATCCATACTCTCAAAAACTCTCTCACTTGCATCTAAAAACTTCTCTTCATCTATCTCAACTTGAGTGTTCTTTATCCCTAAAAACTCAGCACTCTTTTTGGCATTTGCTCTCTCATCATACTTTGAAAACTCCTTGTAACCAAGAGTATATGTGGGTATGTTTAGCCCCTGTTTTTTTGCATAGTAGTTGATAGTTGCACTATCTATGCCTCCAGAGAGTAGGGCAGCCATCGGGACATCTGCATTGAGGCGAAGCTCCATGGACTCCTCTAAAACTGACTCTAGTTGAGAGAGTGCTACATCTTCACTTGTGATAAGAGAGGATGGTATATCCAACATCTCATAGTAGCGTTTGACTTGCACTTTTGTATCTTTGAGTGTGAGATACTCCCCAGCTGCTAACTTTTTGATGTTTTTAAAAAAAGTAAAGGGTGGAGTGGGTGTTAAAAATGATAGATAGGAGAGAAGAGCATCTTCATCCATCTCAGTTTTTTTCAAAAATGGCAGAAGTGCTTTTATCTCAGAGGCGAAGATAAAAGAGTCCCCATCAAGATAAAAAAGTGGCTTTTTCCCGAGTCTATCACGAAAAAGGTAGAGAGTCTCACCATCTAAAAGTGCGATAGCAAACATCCCACGAAGATGCTGCACAAAGTCAACTCCCCACTCTAAGTAGGCAGCGATAAGTACTTCACTATCGGATTCAGTCTTAAATTCAAACGCCAACTGGCGTTTAAGCTCTTTGAAATTGTAAATCTCACCATTGAAAGAGAGAAGTATATCTCTATGTTTAAGGGGTTGATGTGAACGTTTATCTAGGTCTAAAATGCTTAAACGCTGGTGTGCAAAAAAGAGACCTCGTTTCTGAACAAGACCACAGTAGTCAGGTCCACGATGTGAGAGTTTTGCTAGGGCTGATAGGGCTTTTTTCTCGTTATATTCGCCTATGATTCCAAATATTGCACACATAAAGGAGTTCTCTTAGATGTGGCTTTGTAGTTTGACGTATTCTATTTTTGGTAAATTTACAATGAAATCTTTATTGATAATTTCAACACTTGTTATATCATTATTATCGCTACTGTTTCGTAAGTATTTTAATACAAGCTTTCCTAAAGCATACACTTCATGTTTAATGATATCACCGCTGAGATTAAAAGTTATATTTTCACCATGAAGCTTGCCATTAGCATAAAGTTTAGTACTTTTGACACTACTGTTCGCTTTGGAGACTAAATACTTTGTTTCTAGTCCATCTCTTTTGTCATCTATATAGTGATCTATTTTTGATAAAACACCTTCTCGTGTATAGTGTTTAATCTCTTGAATGCCATCTTTTAAATAAATCAATTCTCTTGCATAGGCATCTTTTGCATCATAAAAATGTTTTGTAATGAGTGTGTCACCCTCTTGAGAAGTTTCTACTTTTTTATTTCCACTTGGATATTTAGTTATTTTACTATTTTCTTTCATGATACTCCTTATGGCTGGAATTGTAGCACATTCTACTTGAAAAACTTAACAGTGATATCCTCGTCTAAATAACCATCTTTTAAAATAATATTTTTAACTTTTAGGGATGTGGCTATTTTTTGTATGTTGGCGTTTGAGAGGTAGTTATATGTTTCACTAGATTTCTCTCCATGAAGAGCATTGAAGATAAATGCTATTTTAGAAGAGCTGTAGCAATTTCGTATGAACTGATGTGTTTCAAAGGGTGTTAAGACATTGAGTGCGCCACTACAGATGTAGTAGTCGGCGTTTGGGAGTGAGTCTTTGCATATGTCAGCAATCATTATCTCTTGGGCTGTGTTTTGTGATGCTATGGAGTACATATCTAGGAGACTATCTATGCCGATGTACTGTTTTGGAAGTCGTTTTTTCTTTTTGAGGTAGTTATAAAAATCTCCAAAACCACACCCTGCATCAACTAAAGTAAAATTACTTAAATCATCAGGAAGCAGTTTTAAGATGGCTGCAAAACGTAAAAATTGATTCTCTTTACTTGCCCAGTTTACACCCTTAGCACTTACCCCAAACTTCTCTATGGCTGAGGTATAGAACTTTTCACTATCTATTTTAGGCATCTGTTAACGAAAAACTTTGTCTATATCTTTGTTAATTGCACCAGGGACTGTAGCAATAGTCATAAATTGACCCATTTTAAGCATAGGATACATAACTGAGATGTAGTACTTAGGGTCAAGGATTTTAGCTTCACCATCTTCTATAAGAACAGGGTATGGAAGAAGACCTGCATTTTCATAACCTGTTTTTTTGATAAATCTACTGGTTCTTTTTGAGAGTTTAACACCTATAAGTGTTGCACCATTTGAAAGTTTCTGTTCATAAACAATCTTTTTAGATTTTCTTGCTTTTTGAAGAAGGGCAGAAGATGAAAGTTTTTTAACAATTTGCATATCTACATACTTTGGCATACCAGCCATAAACTGGTACTCTTTAAGCATTCTAAATTTTGACTCTTCTTTAGAGTTTTTAAGGTTTTTAAAGGCATCTCTTAGAGAAGCTAAAGTTGCTTCTGCTACTTTTTTATCATACTTGTCTTGCATAAATGCAGCCATATAGAAGAGAGGGTTTGTAATGCTTATAAGAGAATCTTTTTTGTCAATAGTCACATGAAGATTAGCAGCAAAACCATGCCCTTTTTGTGAAGCCATTTTGATGATAGCATCATTTGTAAAGATGACAGAATTAACAATACCTTTTTTATCTACTTTAAAAATTTTGACTACTTTAAAACCAGCACCCTCTAAAA
>Ga0256837_1001994_pt1 | contig 13274 bp, 14 predicted proteins | sample 4562384metaG_FD_185976 | JGI IMG/M metagenome (GOLD analysis project Ga0256837, IMG submission 185976) | Hydrothermal vent microbial communities from Guaymas Basin, Mexico - 4561-384 | ecosystem: Environmental > Aquatic > Marine > Hydrothermal vents | place: Mexico: Guaymas Basin | collected... | reverse complement strand
TTAAGCTTATCATAATAACAAACCTATTATTATGTCAAAACTGAAACAAGACAAAAATAGTCTTATTTAATAAAAGTAAGGAATAAAAATGCAAGTTTATTTAGATAATAACGCGACTACAATGGTAGATCCAGCAGTTGTTGAAGCTATGCTACCATTTTTTAGTGAGCAGTACGGAAACCCAAACTCACTTCATAAATTTGGAACAAGTTCACACCCAGCACTTTCTAAAGCAATAGACCAAATGTATACTGCTTTAAATGCTAGTGATAATGATGATATAGTTTTTACATCATGTGCAACAGAATCAAATAACTGGGTTTTACAGTCAGTTTTTACAGATCACATTGTTAATGGTGATAAAAACCATATCGTAGTAAGTGAGGTTGAGCATCCTTCAATTCTTTCTACATGTAAGTTCTTAGAAGATCAAGGTGTAAAAGTTACATATCTTCCAGTAAATGAGCAGGGTATTGTAGAAGCTGAAACCGTAAGAGCTTTCATAACTGATAAAACAGCACTTGTAAGTATCATGTGGGCTTCAAACGAAACTGGTATGATTTTTCCAATTCGTGAGATTGGTGAGATTTGTAAAGAAAAAGGTGTTCTTTTTCATTCTGATGCAGTTCAAGCAGTTGGTAAGATTCGTGTAGATTTACAAGCACTACATGTAGACTTTGTAAGTATGTCTGCTCATAAATTTCATGGACCTAAAGGGATTGGTGCTTTATATATCAAAAATAGCCAAGCATTAACTCCACTTCTTCATGGTGGTGAGCATATGGGTGGTCGCCGTTCTGGTACACTAAATGTTCCCCTTATTGTAGGTATGGGTAAGGCTATTGAGTTAGCTACTAAAGATATTGAGATAACTGGTGCAAAAATTAGAGAAAAAAGAGATAGATTAGAAGATGCTATCAGTAAAATCTCTGAAACTTTAGTTGTTGGTGATAGATGGAATCGTACACCAAATACTATACTTATTTCAATTCGTGGAGTTGAAGGTGAAAGTATGTTATGGGATTTAAATAATGGTCTTATAGGTGCTGCAACTGGTTCAGCTTGTGCAAGTGAAGAGCTTGAAGCAAATACTGTAATGCTTGCAATTGGTGCAGATAATGAACTAGCTCATACAGGGATTAGACTTTCGCTTTCTCGTTTTACAACAGATGAAGAGATAGACTATACAATAAAGCATTTTGAAAATGCAGTTGAGCGTTTAAGAGGAATATCTTCTTCTTTTGCAAAACAACAACCTACCGCTGGCGGTGAGGTTCAAGAGTGCGAATTGCACCACCACTAAAAGGATAAACGATGGCAAAAAGTGATATGTTAGGCGAAAGCCTTTGGGATGCTTACTCAAATAAAGTTACAACACTAATGAATAATCCAAATCATCAAGGGGAGCTTTTTGAAGCTGATGTTGAGGGAAGAGGTAACAAACTTATTGTTGCTGATTTTGGAGCAGAATCTTGTGGTGATGCAGTTCGTCTTTACTGGGAAATTGACCCAAAAACAGACAAAATTATAGACTCAAAATTCAAGTCTTTTGGATGTGGTACTGCTATTGCATCTTCTGATATTATGACTGAACTTTGTATTGGTAAAACAGTTGGGGAAGCAGTTAAAATTACAAATATTGATGTTGAGATGGCTCTTCGTGATGACCCTGAAACTCCAGCTGTTCCACCTCAAAAAATGCACTGTTCAGTTATGGCTTATGATGTTATCAAAAAAGCAGCTGGTCTTTACATGGGTGTTGATGCTGAGAGTTTTGAAGAAGAGATTATTGTTTGTGAATGTGCACGTGTATCTCTTAGCACACTTCAAGAAGTTATCCGTCTTAATGACTTAACTACTATTGAGCAAATCACTGACTACACTAAAGCTGGTGGATTTTGTAAATCATGTATCAAGCCTGGTGGGCATGAAGAGCGTGAGTGGTACTTAGTAGATATTCTTCGTGATACTCGTAAAGAGATGGATGAAGAAAAAATGAAAGCAGCAGCAGATGCAGCAGCATCTGGTGGCGGAAGTTTTGAAGATATGACACTTGTTCAACAAATCAAAGCTATTGATGCTGAGATTGATGAATCTATCCGTCAGTTCCTAGTTATGGATGGCGGAGATATGGAAGTAATTGATATTAAAACTTCAGATGAGTGCATTGATGTTTACATCAGATACCTTGGTGCTTGTAATGGTTGTGCATCTAGTTCAACTGGTACACTTTATGCAATCGAGTCAACTCTTAAAGAGAAACTTTCTAAAAAAATTAGAGTTCTTCCTATCTAAATTATATGCTCTACATGTAGAGCATATCTATCCACTTTTTTTCTATTAACATTTTATTAACAGCTTCATAATACTATTTCAATATATAAAGAAATTAAAGGATATTTATGAACCCTATTAATCAACTAGTTTTAGATGAAAATAATATTGCTTTTCATCCAATGATGGGAAACTCTTATCAGTTAAATACTATTGCAAATGAAATTATTACTTCCCTTAAACACCATAAAACTAAAGATGAAATCATAGAAGAGTTATCTAGTAAATATGATGTGCAAAAAAATGAACTTTTTATAGATGTAAGTGATTTTATTGCTAAATTAAAAGTATATGGATTAGCATAATGAAAATTGCAATTTCTGGACTAAATAACACTGATAACCCAGCACCAGGGATACCAGTTATAAAAAGTTTAAAAGAAAAAAATAATCTTATTGGTTTTTCTTACGATCCAAATGAACCTGGTAATTATATGAATATGGTTGATAAAACATACCTTATGCCTTTTCCATCTTTGGGTTTTGATGAACTAAAAAATCGTTTAAAATATATACAAGAAAAAGAGGCTTTAGAAGCTATCATACCTAATCTTGATGCAGAACTTCCAGTATATATCAAGTACCAAAAAGAGATAGAGGAGATGGGGATTAAACTTTGTCTTCCATCATTAGAAAATTTTGAACTTAGAAATAAAAATAAACTTGATTCTTTATCTAAAGATTTAGGTATAACTTATCCAAAAACTTATGAAATTAGTAGTATAAAAGAGTTGCAAGAGTGTACTAAAGAGAGTGATTTTCCACTTATGATAAAAGGGAATTACTATAAAGCTTACATGGCTCATAATTTAGAGAGTGCAACGGAGAGTTTTTATAAAATTTCTCAAGAATGGGGTTTTCCTATACTTGTGCAAGAGGTAGTTAAAGGTGAAGAGTTAAACCTTGTAGGTGTTGGAGATGGTAAAGGTACTTTAGCTGGAGCTGTAGCTATCAAAAAACTTACAACTACGGATATTGGTAAAATTTGGACTGGTGTAACTATACAAAATGAAAAGATTATGAATATCGCTAAAGAGTTTGTAAAACAAACTGGGTGGAAGGGTCCGTTTGAACTTGAATGTATAGTAAATATGAATAATGTTTATATGATAGAGATAAATCCTCGTTTTCCAGCATGGGTTTACTTCGCTACAGAGATTGGAGTAAATCTTCCTCAAATGGTGGCTGATATTATGCAAGGAAAAGAGATAGTTCCTAAGCTAGAATATCCACAAAATAAAATGTATGTTAGATATACAGGTGAGTTTGTAACAGACTTTACAGACTTTATGAAACTACTTTCAACAAAGGAGATATAATGAGTAAATTACAATATGAAAAGCCGACTATAAATAAAATAGACTTTGCAATGGCTTCAAAATATGGAAGTCCTATGAAAAGTCAAAAAGTACGGACTGAGATTGATGGTGTTAAAATAAGTGAGCTTACTGAGAAGTTTGGAAGTCCTATTTTTATATTTTCAGAGCGTCAAATTATTGAAAAATATAACACTATGTACTCTGCTTTTTCATCTCGTTACCCTGATGTAGTATTTGGTTGGAGTTATAAAACAAATTATCTTAATGAGATATGTAAAATTTATCATAAACTAGGAAGTGTAGCTGAAGTTGTTTCAGAGTTTGAGTACCAAAAAGCTCGTGCACTTGGTGTAGATGGTAAAAATATCATCTTTAATGGTCCATATAAACCTTATGCTGATTTAAAAATAGCAGTACAGGAGGGTGCGAAGATACATGTAGATAACCTTTTTGAATTAAATGATTTAGAGCAAATTGCTGATGAGCTTGATATTAAAATTCCTGTTGCGATTCGTATAAATATGGATACAGGTACATATCCTCAATGGAGTAGATTTGGATTTAACTTTGAGAGTGGTGAAGCTTATGATGCTGTAAAACGTATGTATGATGGGGGTAAACTTTATCTTACAGGTTTACATTCACACATAGGTACTTTTATGCTTGATGCAAATGCTTACAAACTAGCTACTATAAAAATTATGCAACTAAAAGAGCAAGTTGAACGTAATTTTAAATCAGAAATAGAGTATATAGATCTCGGTGGTGGATTTGCATCTAAGAGTAATTTAAAAGGTGTTTATCAATCAGCTGATGTGATTGTTCCTACTGCTGATGATTATGCAGAAGCTATTACAAATGCTATTTATGAAACAAATAAAAGTGAGAAATTACCTCGTTTATATCTTGAAACTGGTCGTGCTATGATTGATGAAGCTGGATATTTACTAACATCCGTTCATGGATACAAAAGATTTCCAGATGGTAAAAAAGGTTATATCTTAGATGCAGGAGTAAATCTTCTTTACACTTCAACTTGGTACAACTTTAACATAGAATTAGATAAAAGATATGATGGAGATAATGAAGTGTCTATGTTAAATGGTCCTCTTTGTATGAATATTGATGTTATTGAAGAGAACCTAATGTTGCCACCACTTGACCGTGGGAGTATATTGACTATCTCTCCTGTTGGAGCATATAATTATACTCAAGCAATGCAGTTTATTCGTTATAAACCAGCAGTTGTATTAATCGGTACGGATGGAAAATCAAGATGTATAAAAGAAGTTGACGATTTAGCAACAGTTAACTATAAAGAAGTAAAATAATTAATATTATGAATAATTATAAAAATCTAATCTACAATACACTTAAACCATATAGTGCAATTTTATTTTTAAATAATAAATTTGCTGGTTTATTTTTGTTGCTTATTACTTTTATAAACCCATCAATCGCTATAAGTGGGATAGCAGCTATAGTTTTTACTATAGTGTTCGCTTCTGTGATTGACTTAAAAGAAATATACCTATCTCAAGGTTTTTATCTTTATAATTCACTCTTAGTTGGAATGGGTGTTGGTTTTATATTTGAACCAACATTTGTAAGTATTGCTCTTATTGCGATTGCTTCAAGCTTAACATTTATGCTTTCTTTTATGTTAAATAAACTTTTCTCATCGTATAAGATACCCATACTCTCTTTACCATTTTCCATCGTTACTATGTTTTTATATTTGGCATCATTAAAATACTCTGCACTTTTGTCTGCACTTGTAAATAATGCTACAATTTATGATGTAGAATTACCACTAATTATAAGTGGATTTTTGAAAAGTTTTGGAACTATATTTTTCTTACCAAATAATATAGCTGGTTTTTTAATGATACTCTTAGTTTTTTATTTTTCTCGTATTATTGTGATTATGGCATTTAGTGGCTACTATTTTGGAGTGCTTACACATAGTTTTCTTATAGGCTCATTTGAACAAGCCCTTTATGATTCATATGCTTTTAACTATATACTTGTAGCGATTGCTTTATGTGGTATATTTTTATTGCCGACTATAAAGAACTATTTTTTAGCGCTTATTGGAGTAGCTATAAGTGTCGTATTAACAGATGCAATAGGTATGCTATTTCAGTTTTATGCCATCCCTGTTTTTACTATACCTTTTAACATAACTGTTATTACATTTATCTTCATATTATCTGTTGTTTATTATAAAGATTTTAATACAAACATAAAAGAAACGCCAGAAAAATCTTTATCAAATTATTTAAGCACTATTTTTAGATTTGGAAAAACTTATATAAAAATTTCACTTCCTTTTTCAGGTGAATGGAGTGTTTATCAAGGTTTTAATGATGAGTGGACACATAAGGGTAAGTTTCAGTACGCTTATGATTTTGTAAAGCGTAAAGATGATAAAACTTATAAAAATGAGGGTCTATATAAAGAAGATTACTTTGCTTTTGGTGAGTCTATTCTTAGTCCAGTATCTGGTTATGTTGTTGATGTACGGAGTGATTTAATTGATAATATTATAGGTGATGTGGATAGAATAAATAATTGGGGAAATTATATAATCATTAAAAGTGATTTAGGTTTTTTTGTAGAGATTAGCCATCTTATGCAGTATAGTGTATCTGTAAATATTGGTGATTATGTAAAAGTAAATTCTGTGATAGCAAAATGTGGAAATAGTGGTTACTCCCCTGAACCACATATCCATATACAAGTACAAGAATTAGGTCTAATAGGCTCTTTTACAAAAGAGTTTATTTTTAGTGAGTACATAAAAGACAACTTATTAACTTTAAATGATATACCAAAAAGAACAGAGGTTATAAGCTCTGTTATACATGATAGAAGTATAAACTCAAGATTACTTTTTATACTTGATGATAGTTTAAAGTACAAAGTTTATAAAGATAATGATTTTGTACAAGAGATAGAGTTTAAAGTTAAAATGAATGAAAATAGTGAATTTTACTTTTGTGATGATAACAACAATCAACTCTATTTTTATAATGATTTAACACAGTTTTATTTTTATAATTACGTAGGTGTAGAATCTCACTTAAAACAGTTGTTTATAGTGGCGCCTAGAATCCCTTTTATAAATTCTAAGGAGCTTAAGTTTAAAGATTATTTACCTGTATATCTTGTAAAATCTAAATTTAAGAGTTTATACATTGAGCTTATCTCTACTGTAAAAAAGGAGTTTTATAAACTTGAAAATACCTATACCTTTAATGGAGAAAAAATAAAATCAAAATTTGGAGAGGTGTCCCTAGAAGCTTTTGAAAAAGGTTTTAAAGAGATTAAATATAAAAATATACAATTAAGGAGAGTGTTATGAAAAAAGTTATTTTAGGAAGTTTACTGCTTGCATCTAGTGTGTTTGGAGAGCTTGTAACAGTGCTACCATATGGTGGTGTTATTGATTATGATAGTGATAGTTCAAAATCTGTAAAAGATAAAGCAACTTTACTTGGGGTACATGCTAGTGTTGGAACTTTAAAGTACTTGCTTGAGGTTGATTATTCGCATATTGCAACGAAATATAAAGATTCTACTATTGATGATTTAAGCCAAGATGATATTTCACTTGTATATGGAAAATATTTTGATAATTTTATGTTTAAGATTGGTGATCATTATATAAACACTAATGATGAAGAATTAGGTGATGGAAATGTTGTTATAGCTGCTCTTGGTGGTTATACTTTTGATGGTTATGATAAATATAGCTATGGACTTGAAGGATACTACTCAACATATAGTGATGGTCATGATGAAAGGTTTGAGAAAAAATCTATAACTATTACACAACTTACACCTTACCTTAGTTTTTTTAAATCTATCAGTAAAGATATGTCAAATACTTTAGTGTTAAAGGTAAATTATGAAATTGCTAGTGATTATGTTGATGATAGTTATACATCTTATGAGATTTCTGATACATTTGGATATAAAAGTTTTTTTACAACTTTAAAATACTATGATGGAGAGATGCGTACTGGTGTAAAAGATGCAGGTTTTACTGTTTTTAATACTCTTGATTTACAAAAGAATGGTTTTGATATAAAACTTGGTTACTATATCACAAAAGGTGCTGTTGTTAGTGTTAGTTATGGTCAAAATAATTATGAAGAATATGATGAGGTAAATGCAGCTAGTTTAGATGAAGGTACAAACTCTGTAATGGTAGCAACTTTTAGCTATACTTTCTAGTTATGAAAATATTTGTACTATTACTTCTTTTATTAGGACTAACTCAAGCTAGTGATGAATTTGAAAATATCAAAGATGGATATTTTAAATCCTATGACTATGAGCAAATGCAAAAGTATAATGAAGCCATAAAAGTTTTGGCTCCATTATATAAAAAATACCCAAAAGGGTACACGTTAAATCTTCGTTATGGTTGGCTTTTTTATTTAAATAAGAACTATAATGATTCTATAAAGTACTATAAAAAAGCAAGCCTTATAAACTCTTATGCACTTGATCCAAAACTTGGACTTATACGAGTTTATCTTGATACCTATTCATATAAAAAAGCTGAAAGTAGTGCTTATGAACTTTTAAAAGTTGATTATTATAATTACTATGCAAATCTTTATGCTATACAAGCATTGATATCACAAAAAAAGTATGATGTAGCTACAAAAATTGTAAAAAAGATGTTAGCTCTTTATCCAACTGATATAGCTTACTTAGAACAACTCGTAAATATTTACAAATTAACAAATAATAGTTATTTAGAAAAACTTTATGAAAATATACTTATACTTGATCCAAATAATGTCTTAGTAAGAACAAACTTAAAATAATGTTTAAAATACTTGTAGGGGAGGAAACTTTAAAATACTCTACAAGTAATATTTTTAGTAGTTATGAGGTAGACTTTATAAGTTCTTATAATGAGCTTCTTGATGCTTCTTATGAAAAAAGTTATAATCTTTATATTTTAAATTTTTATTATTATAGTGCTTTAGAAGAGTTACAAAAAAGTGATGATGAAACAAATGTTATTTTTATAGATGAATCATATAGTATTTATAATTTTAAAAAAGCATTGCAAATAGGGGATAATTATATTATTAAACCTATTTATTTAGAAGAGTTAGAGATTTTGATTACTTATCATTATAGAAAACTTTTTAGACATATAAATAATATTATATCTTATAAAAATTTCTACTTTCATGTTAATTCTTTACAACTTTTTGAAGGTAGTAAAAAAGTAAAACTTTCTCCAAATGATTTGAAATTAGTTAATTTGTTTTTAACACATATGGATAAACCTATACATAAAGATGTCATCTATGACTTACTTCAGAGTAATAGTGATGGAAGCCTAAGAGTTTATATCTCAAAACTAAATAAACTTGGTCTACATGTAGAGTATGATCGTTCGATTATATCTTACACTCTTAAGAATTCTTAAATTTATACATCATCAAAGATGCTGCAACAGCAACATTTAAACTTCTAACATCCTCAGACATCTCAATAGATACAATTTCATCACAAATATTTATAAGCTCTGTAGATAAACCCTTTCCCTCATGACCCATTAAAAGAACCCATTTCTTAGTTATTATCACTTGTGATAGCTTAGTAGCATTTGGCGTTACTTCCGCACCATAAATTTTATATCCAGCTAATTTTAAAAATTTAATTGTGTCAAATATATCATCATAAATACTTACTTTTAGTTTTGATATATGCCCCATAGATACTCTTAATGCTCTTCTTGAGTATGGGTGAGGGGCTTTTCTTGGTAAAAGGTAAGAGTTTATACCAAGAGCTGCTGCACTTCGTGCTATGGAGCCTACGTTTTCAGTTGAAGTTATCTCATCTAACATTAAAATATTATCATCTAACTCTTCTAAAGAATTTTCATTTGGACGAATTCCATGAAGCATACAGTTATGATGAATCTTATGTCCAACTATTTGTTGCATTTTTTCTTTAGTGATTACATATAGTTTCATATCATCTCTACATGTAAGAAGTTGTGAGAATTCATCATAGTAATCTTGAGTAGCTAGAATACTTTTTATTTTTAGATTAGTTTGTAAAATTATATTTACAACTTTTGGAGAATCAGCTATGAAACTATTGTCCGCTGTAAAAGCATTTTCTCTTAGTTGTTTATATATTTTTAATTCATGGAGATTTTTTTCATCTATATGAATTAGGTTTATTTCATTGAGCTTCCGCATTTGCCAGGACCACATTTCATAACAGGTTTCTCTTTTGGCTTTTCTTGCATAGCTGCACCACATTTACCTGCGCCGCATTTCATAGTAGGTTTTTGTTTTTCTTGCATAGCCGCACCACATTTCATAGTTGATTGTTTTGGTGCATCCCCATCTTCAACTTTTTTATAATCACATCCATTTAAAAATAAAATAAATATCGCAAGTGTAAAGTACTTCATTGTAACTATCCTCTTTTAAATAATATAAGAATTATAACTAAATAAGCTATAATTTTAAAAAAGATAAATTATGAAATTTTCAAACCTTCCCCTTACTAAAGAGATGCTTCACAATCTGAATGAAATTGGCTACAAAGAGATGACAGCTATTCAAGCCCAAACTTTGCCTTATATACTTGATGGTAAAGATGTTATAGCTCAGGCAAAAACAGGAAGTGGAAAAACAGCTGCTTTTGGCATAGGGATACTAACTGCTCTATATGTAAAGAAGTTTCGTGTCCAGTCACTTATCCTTTGCCCAACAAGAGAACTAGCAGACCAAGTTGCAAAAGAGTTACGTACACTTGCTCGTGCTACTCATAATGTTAAAATCCTTACACTTTGTGGTGGGAGTGCTTTTGGTCCACAACTAGGCTCACTTCGTCATGGAGCACATATAGTTGTTGGGACTCCTGGGCGTATTTTAAAACATCTAAAAAAAGAAACACTTAGCTTAGAGAACTTAGAGATGTTAGTACTTGATGAAGCAGATAGAATGCTAGATATGGGATTTAGTGAAGAGATAAATGAAGTTTTATCTTTTGCTCCTACTAAAAGGCAAACGCTACTTTTCTCAGCAACTTACACTGATGATATCTTAGATGTAAGTAAAAAGATTCAGCATGATGCCATAAGTGTAAAAACTACATCAGTTGAGTCTGCTAACAAAATTACTGAGTATTTTTATGAAGTTGGATATGGTAAAAAAATAGATACACTCATAAATATCTTCTCAAACTTTAAACCAGAAAATGTCATAGTTTTTTGTAACACAAAACTAGAAGCTGATGAGATAGCAAATAAACTTCAAGAAAAAAAGATAGATGCATTAGCTATTCACGGAGATTTAGAACAGTATGAACGAAATGATGTGTTAGTACAGTTTGCTAACAAATCTAGTAGAGTGTTAGTAGCTACTGATGTGGCAGCTCGAGGTTTAGATATAAAAGAACTTTCAATGGTTGTAAATTATGATATTCCTCATGGTGAAGAAACTTATACACATCGAATAGGGCGTACTGGACGAGCTGGAGCTGAAGGTTTGGCTTTTACACTTTATGAAGAGAGTGAGATAAGAAATGCTGAGGAATACCAAAATGAAACACGTATATTTAAAGAGGGTAGTGAGCTTAAAACTCTAAATAGTTTTACAATGTTACCTGAGTTTGTTACTCTTGTTATAGAGGGTGGGAAAAAAGATAAAGTTCGTGCTGGAGATTTACTAGGTGCCTTAACTGGTGATGCTGGGCTAAATGGTTCAAGTATTGGTAAGATAGATATTTATGATAGACAAGCTTATGTTGCGATAGAATCAAAGTTTATAGATGATGCACATAAAAAGTTGAGTACTGGAAAAATTAAAGGTAAAAGATTCTCTGTTTGGATACTATAAGCTCTACATGTAGAGCTTAATTAGTTAGAAGTATTATGATTTAGATAAGCCATTTAGAGTAACTATAATGTCATCCATTTTGCTACTAACGTTATTTACTGCAGCTGAAATTTCATTTACTTCATCTGCATTTCTATTTAGTGTATTGGATGTATCAGAAATAGATTGAATAAGTACATTTGTAGTAGCTGATGTTTCAGCAAGACTTTTTTGTGTACGTTCAGCTAATTTTCTTACTTCGTCTGCAACAACTGCAAATCCACGTCCATGTTCACCAGCTCTAGCCGCTTCAATCGCTGCATTTAAAGCTAGTAGGTTTGTTTGATCTGCTATATCTCCAATGGTTGTAAGTATCTCTTTTGTTTCATTTGCATTTGAAACTAATTCTTCAAGATTACCCACCATCTCATTTTCTGTTTCTGCTACGCTATGAATTCTTTGAACAATCTCATTTATACTACCTTTAAACTCTACTATTGTTGTATTTGTGATTTTTTCTATCGTATTGTTTAAGCTTTTTGATGACTCTATGATTAGTTGATTTGAATCTTCATTTTGTTGTTGCATCTCTTCTAAAGATTGACCAAGTGTATTAATGTTGTTAAGTAAGTCAGCCATTTTTGCTTCAACATTTATGTTGCCTCTTGTTGAAAATTTACCATCAGAAAAACTTTGTAAAGTATCTATTGCATTATCTAAATTATTCTCAGATTCTTGAAGCATTTTGTTCATACTATTTTTAAGAACATGTATATATGGTGTTTTTGAATCAGAGTTTATTCTTGCAGAAAAATCTCCTTTTGAAATTTTGTCTGCAACTAGAACCATCTCACCAGCAACTTTTGTATCTATACTAACAGATTCTTGATAAATATTGATAATCTTGTTGCAATTTTTCTCTTCATCAGAGTTTGCATTTTCATTAATATCTATTTTATTTCTATCAAAATTCATCATCTCTAATAGTTGAGCACCTTTTTCTTCCATGGTTGATGATTTACTTGAAGAAATATTTTGAAAGAACATAGCAACAATAATTGTTAGAACAGCTAGAGAAGCATGAACAATAGTAGAGTCACTTAAAAATAAAGAGGCAATTAAAATAGTGGAAACGATAGCTAATATTATATTTTTTTGTATTAAATTCATAAACTTATCCTAGTTAAGTGTTTTGTATAATGCTTCAGCATCAGCAATTTCTTGTTTAGATGGTTTTCTTCTGCAAGACATAAATGTTTTTTCGCCTGTTTTCTCATTATACATAGGGTAGACAGTTGCAAAAACCCAATAGTATCCACCATCTTTAGTAGAATTCTTTACATAACCAGTCCAGTTTTCACCACGTTTAATGGTTGTCCACAAATCTTTAAAAGCAGCTTTTGGCATATCTTTATGACGAACAATATTATGAGATTTACCAACTAATTCTTCTATATTATATCCAGCTATTTTACAAAAATCATCATTTGCAAAAAGTATAATACCTTTCTCATCCGTTTGTGATATAAGAAAATCATCACTTTTTAATAGATATTCGCTCATCTTTACTCCAGTATATATTTAGTAGTAATTATATCGTAATAAATAAAATATTAATTATATTTACTCAACTTTCGGCTTAATGAAAAATTTGGGCTCCTGAAACATTCATAAAACTTCGCTATATTGGTAGTAAACAAAGGTTTATTTACAAATGGCTGTAAAAAACTGCAAAAATATGTCCAAACTGT
>Ga0256837_1001993_pt1 | contig 13275 bp, 11 predicted proteins | sample 4562384metaG_FD_185976 | JGI IMG/M metagenome (GOLD analysis project Ga0256837, IMG submission 185976) | Hydrothermal vent microbial communities from Guaymas Basin, Mexico - 4561-384 | ecosystem: Environmental > Aquatic > Marine > Hydrothermal vents | place: Mexico: Guaymas Basin | collected... | reverse complement strand
CCCATTAATGCTATACCTTTATGTTGCATAATTGTTTTTACATCAGCAAAATCGACATTTATATCATCACTACCAGGTTTTAAAATAACTTCACTCATCCCATTAACTGCTTGGTATAAAACATCATCTACAACTTTAAATGCATCTTTCATACCAATATTTGGATCAACAATATTTCTTAATCTATCATTAGGTATTACAATTATTGAATCACTAACTTTTTTTAACTCTTCTAAACCAAGATTTGCTAATCCTGTTCTTTTTTTACCTTCCCACTTAAAAGGTTTGGTTACAACAGATACTGTTAAAGCACCTATCTCCTTTGCAGCTTTGGCAATAATTGCAGCAGCTCCTGTTCCTGTTCCTCCACCTAAACCAGCAGCAATAAATACAATATCAGAGCCTTCTAAAGAATCTTTAATCTCTTGATAATTTTCTAAAGCTGAATCTCTACCGATTTCAGGTCTCATACCTGCACCTAAACCACGAGTTAGTTCAATTCCTAGCTGTATTTTCTTTGGTGCTTGAGACAAATTTAAAACTTGAAGATCAGTATTTGCTACAATTAAATCTATTTTATGAGTTCCCTCATTTATCATATGATTTATCATATTACAACCACCACCACCTACTCCAATAACAGCAATTTTTGCTGCATTTTGAGATAATGTTTTAGATGGTCTTTGTACTGTTATACTGTCTTGATCAAAAAGATTTATATCCATTATATCCACCTTGATATTTTAGAAAATATTTTATTCATTATTTTTGGTTTCTCTTCATCTTTTTGTTCTTGCTTCTCTTTAATTGTACCAATCTCACTTATACCATGTGACATTTGATTTGGTATCTCGACTTTTTTTTCTGGTAAAATTTCAGAGGAAGTATTATCTTCTCTTTTTACATTAATAATCTGCTTTGTTTTTATCTCACCATTACTATCTAATTCAAAACCATCACTTGCATTTAACTCATATAGTAGTAAACCAACAATTGTAGACATTGTTGGATCATTGAAATCTACATAACCATTTTGAATATTTTTTGGATTGGCAACTTTTACAGGTAATGATGTAAATATCATAGAAGCTAACTCTTTAACACCTGGGATTAAGGTCATACCACCAGTTAAAATCACACCACCATCAATGCTATCTATAACACCACCCTCTACTAATCTATCATATATAAGAGATAATATCTCCTCTATTCTAGCATGTAAAATTGGTTGAATTTGATCTAATGAAATCTCTTTTGTCTCTGTTTCATTCCCAAGTAGTGGAAGTTTTACTTTTTTGATATTTTGTTCATTATCATCTTCATTATTTGGAAGAAGTGTTCCATACTGTTTTTTCACCATATTAGCTGCACTATAAGGTGTATGCAACATAACTGATATATCATTTGTTATGTGTTCACTTCCCATAGGTAAAAAATCATTATATATAATTGTTGAATCTTTATATACAACTAATTGTGATGTTGTACCACCTAGATTTATTACAACAGAACCTAGTTTTTTTTGATCACTTTCAAGTGTAGACATTGCATTTGCATATCCTGCAAGAACAAATTTATCTACTTCCAAATTAGCAGATTTTAAAGCATTTTTTATATTAATTAAAGATGTTTTTTTAGATGTTATAACATTAACTACAACTTCTAATCTTGATCCATTCATATTTAAAGGATTTGATATAGATGAACCATCATCAACTCTAAATAATATAGGTAAAACATGTATTACATCATAATCTGGAATAATATTAGCATTGTATAATGCCATTTTTAAAACTTGTTTTATCTCATTTTGAGTTATTTGACCAGAAGGTATATTTATACTTCCATTACTTCTTAAAGTTTTAGTATTTGCTCCAGATAAAGATACAATAGCTTTATTCATAGATGAACCTGAACTACTCATTGCTTTAAACACTGATTCTTTTATACAATTACCCGCAAGGTTTATATCTACAATATTTCCCTTTTGAACACCTTCACTCTTTACTTTGCTAACACCTAATATATTAATTTTATTATTAAAATCATTTGCAGCAACAATAGAGATTATATTTGTTGTCCCGATATCAATAGCTAAAATTGGTGTATTCAATTATTTATTTCCCATATATGATTTTACATCATATTTATTTTTAAGTTTTTCAAGTAAAGATATAGATATTAAATTCGTTTTAATATCACCTACTGCTGATAATACTACTTTGTCATTTCTATTATCATATGGTACAAATTTAGAATCTGTTATTTTATAAACAACCGACTTATCTGAAAATGTAACAAAACCAAGTTTATCTTTAGAACTAAATATATTTTTTGTCAGCTCTTGTATCTCTATATCAGATAAACCAGAAATTTCAGGTTTTTTATCTCTACTAATAAATCCAATATCTTTACCTTTAAAGTTTTTCATAGCTATTTTTCTCTTAGTATCTAATCGTTTAGCTTTTTCATTTTTAATAAATTCAGTAACTATACTATCTTTTACATCATCAAATGGTAATACTTCAGGTTTTGTTTTCTTTACTAATTTCATTACATAATAATTACTTTTTTCATAAATAGGTTTTAAAATTTTACCAATATCACTTTTTGTAATTTTGTCAAAATTTTCTTTTGATAAAAATTCACTTCCATCATATATAGTTTTTTTAGATATAAAATTTTTCTCATCTTTTTTTAATTTTAAATATAATTTAAGAGCTACTTTTCTCATATCTTTTTTACTTTTAGAATCTATATTATCTACTTTGATATAACTTATTTCATATCCAGCAGGTGACATATAATTTTCTTTTACATCTTTCCAGTAATCTTTTAATTCTGATAATTTTGGTTTTATTTTTGAACTATTTGCTTTGATAATAGAAATACTAACTTTATCTTGAGAGTATAAAAGTTCACCAATATTCTTTATCTCATTTTTAACTAATGGCATTGCAAATATTTTTTGTACTTTTGTTACTAATAAATCTTGTTTCAATTGAGCTTCAAACTCTTTACTTGTTCTTCTATTTTGCTTTAGAACACTCATATAAGTATTTTTATCAAATTTACCATTCTTAAAAAAAGAAGGTATTTTCACTAACTCTTTAGCTACCTCTTTATCTGTAACAGCTAATCCTAATTCATCAGCATAATTTATAAGTAAATATTTTTGAATAACTCTTTGTAAAGCAGCATCTTCAAGTTTTAATTGATTTGCTAACTCTTTATTAAATGATGCACCAAACATTTGTTGATATTGAGAATACAAAGCACTATACTCATTTTGTAAATCAGATAAAGGAACCTCTTTATCTCCTACCATTGCTACAGTACTATTTGATTTACCATAATCATAACTACCCCAACCTACAAAACCAGCACCTACAAATGCTATAGTACTTATCCAAATTGTAACGATCAACCATTTTTTATGTTTTTGCATCCATGTAATCATAATTATTTAATACCTTTTATTATTTATGTTTTTATTATACTATTTTATTCATTATTAATATCTGAGTCATCATATGGATCCATATGAATATTAATTATCCAATTTTTTTCTAAATCAAGTTCTTTTATTTTTTCTTCAACTCTATCTGAAACTCTATGTGCTTCCATAAGTGTTATCAAACAATCAAAAACTAAATGAACATCAACAAAATTATTGTTACCTGCTGTTCTTGTTTTTAAAAAATGGTAATCATTTACTTGTGGTTCTGATTTAAATATATCTATTATCTCAGAAGAAACTTCCTTTTCAAGTGACTTATCTAATAGCACAAGAATACCATCTTCAATAAGTTCATATGCACTGTATATTATAAATATTGAGATACCAGCTCCAATAATTACATCAATTATCTCATATCCTGTAAGTGATACACCTAACAACGATAATAAAACAGCAGCATTTACCCATACATCTGTTTTATAATGCAATGCATCAGCTTTTATAACCATATTATTTGTTTTTTTAGCAACAATATTTAAATATAGAACAAGCCCTATAGTTATAAAAAGTGATATTACCATCACAATTAATGAAGTTTCAATATATTGTGAAACTTCATTAGTAAAATATTTCTTTACAGCTGTATATAATAAAAAAAGACCAGATAAAGTGATGATAACACCCTCAATAACACTAGCCAAGGCTTCAATTTTACCTCGACCATAATTAAAATCTCTATCTGCTGGTTTTTCAGAATTTGATATTGCAAAGTAATTAAATAAAGATACAAACATATCTAAAATTGAATCAATAGCTGAAGCTAATACTGCAACACTACCAGAAGCTATACCAATGGTAAGCTTCATAAGTGTTAAAAATGCAGCGACACTACTTGATACTACTGTTGCTTTTTTCTGTAAAGTCATAGTTCTATATTATCCTCTATTTCTATCTCTATTTCCACCAGATCTGTTTCTATCTCTAGAACCACCTGATCTATTTCTATCTCTTGATCCACCATTTCTATCTCTAGAACCACCCGATCTATTTCTACTTCTATTTCGTCCACCACCGTGACCTCGTCCACCTCGTGAACCACCACCTTCTTTTGCTCTTTTTAATAAAAATTCAATATCTTTAAGTGATTTACCTATGAAATCTTTACCTTTAATTTTTGTTTGATTTAAAAGTATAGTTGCAAGTTTATATGTAATAGTTGAAAGATCAAAATCCTCTTTTAATTGATCAATAATATCATAAACAGACTCATCAATCTCTTGAGAAGTAATTTTTTCTTTCAATATTGATATTGCTTTTACTTTTACTGAATCTCTGTTTGGTACTAATTTACTCTCTATATTTGCACCAACATCTTTTTGAATTTTATGTAAGCTTCTAAATTCTGCTGGAGTTACAATAGATACTGCTTTACCCTCTTGTCCACCACGACCAGTTCTTCCAATTCTATGAACATAACTTTCTGAATCAAAAGGAAGCTGATAATTAAATACATGAGAAACACCCTTTACATCAAGTCCACGAGCAGCTACATCTGTTGCTACTAAAACCTCTAATGTATCTGATTTAAATGATCTTATTACCTCTTCTCTTTGTCTTTGTTCCATATCACCATGAAGACCTTTTGCAGCATAACCCTGAGCTACTAAGTAAGTTGCTAATCTATCAACATCTCTTTTCATCTTACAAAATACAATCGCTTTAGAAGGATCTTTATAATCAAAAAGTCTAATTAAAGCATCATCTCTTTCATATTCATCTACTACATAAAATGATTGTTCAATTTTTGCATTTGTCATCTCTGATTTTGTAACAGTTATAAATGTTGGTTCATTTAAAACTTTCTCTGCTAGTTTTTTAATTGGCATTGGCATAGTTGCTGAGAACATTAATGTTTGCTCTCTTTTATTTAAATAATTAAAAATCTCTTTTATATCATCTAAAAATCCCATATCCATCATCTCATCAGCTTCATCAAGAACTACATATTTAGGATTTATATTTATCTGTTTTTTAGAAAGTAAATCTAAAAATCTACCTGGAGTAGCTACTACTATAGATGCATTTTCTACATGTTTAATTTGTCTTGAATATGATGTTCCACCATAAACTGTAGCAGTTTTTATGTTTAAAAACTTACCAAATTTAAAAAGTTCATCACTTACTTGCATTGCAAGTTCTCTTGTAGGAACTACAACAACCATCTCAACTGATCCATCACATTTCATCATATTTAAAATTGGAAGACCAAATGCTGCAGTTTTACCTGTACCTGTTTGAGCTTGTGCTACAATATCTTTACCTTCTAGTACTACTGGAATTGAATCTTTTTGTACTGGACTTGGTTCTACGAACCCTGCTGCTTCGATTGCTTTGTTAAGCTCTGATTTTAAGTTAAAATCTATAAATTTCATATTTTATGTTACCCTTTTTGTTTATCATAGGGGAATCTTTAAAATAAAAACTTTTCATTTAACTTACTTTTAAGATTTCCTATATTATTCGCATTTTAGCTAAGTTTATCTTAATATAAGGTTTAACCAATTTCTACTCTATTTCTACCATTCTCTTTTGCTTTATATAAAGCAACATCACACTTTTCATACATAGACTTTTCAGTATCACTTTCTTCATATTGACAAACTCCAAAACTTGCAGTTACTCCACCTGCTGTTGGATGAGATATTTTTTCGACATCTGTTCTTAAATGTTCAGCAACTATTGCTGCATTTTCTTTTGTTGTTTTAGGAAGAAGCATGACAAACTCTTCTCCACCCCATCTTGCAAACGTATCTGTTGATCTTGTAATTTTATCAATTGTTTTAGCTAAGGTAACAAGTACTTCATCACCAACTAGATGACCATAAGTATCATTAAAATTTTTAAAATGATCAATATCTATCAATATCATACTAAATGTTTCATTGTGTCTTTTAGCTAAAGATATCTCTTTTTCAAACTCTTCATCTATTTTATTTCTATTATAAATATTTGTTAAATTATCATAATAAACTTTATTTTTCATCTCTATTTTTTCTAATGTCATTAACGATATATCTATTAATGTAGCAAGATATATATCTTTTCCATCTTTTCTATTAATTGGAGTTAAATTAAAATGAAATGATTTTGGTTTAAATTTATTAAAATCAAAAACCATTACATTTCTTTTTGTTGCTTGTGTTCGAAGCATAAGCTCCATAAAATCTTCATCTTTTTCAAGAAGTCCCTTATGTATAAAATCATTTTGTTCCATAAAAATATCAATAAATTTATCATATTTATGATCAAATTCATCCAATGAAGTTATATTGAAAAGGTTAAGAAAAGTATTATTTGCATATATAACTCTATCTAGATCTGTTACTGCTAATAAATGAGTATCTGCATTTATAATAGCTTGAAGCATCTGATTCTTTCTCTCTTCATCTTTTTTATTTATGATAATTTCTGCTCTATTTTCTAACATAGTAAATAATTTTTTATTATCGATAGGCTTTACTATATAACCTAAAATATCCAAATCTAAAGATTCTGTTAATAACTCAACAGTATTATAAGCTGATGTAACTATAATAGGTACCTTATTATCTATAGTTCTTATTCTTTTAGTCATCTCTAAACCAGTAACTATAGGCATTTGAATATCAGTAATAATTATATCTGGTTTATGCTCTAAATATTTTTCATATCCCTCTTGTCCATCTTTTGCAACAAAAAGTTCTTTTACTTTTTTAGATAGATTTTTCGCATACAATTTTTGAGTTGGAATATCATCTTCAACATATAGAAGAGTTATCTCTTTTAGTAAATCTTGTTTCATTATTTATCTCCTAAGATTATTTAGTTTCATTTAATTTTATTTTTGTCAATAAACCATCTTTATAATTTATTGTAACTATTTCACCTAACATATTATCTTCTATAATTTTTTTAGACATATACAAACCTATACCTGTACCTTTTCCTTGCTCTTTTGTAGTAAAGTATGGTTCATAGATTCTATCTATAATATCCTTATTTATCCCCTTTGCATTATCTATTATCTCTATTGTTCCTAACTCTTTTATAACTATATCTATTTTTTTATTTTCTATTCTTTTTTCAATTAATGCATCTTTTGAATTATTTATAATATTTAATATAACTTGTTGAAATTCATTTGTAAAACCATATGATAAGAAATCTTCATTGTTTATAGTTAATTTAATATTATACTTATTTAAATCATTTTGAACAATTTTAATAGTATGCAAAATCTTTTCTCTCACACTAAATTTTATTTTTACTTTATCTATTCTAAAAAAGTTTCTAAAATCATCAATTGTATTAGACATAAATTTTATAAATTCCATATTTTTATCTATAAACTTAGTGATATAATTTTTATCTACAATATTATCATCAAAATCATCTTCTAAAAATTGAATATGCCCAGATAATGCATTTAAAGGTTGTCGCCACTGATGTGCAATTGCACCTATCATCTCTCCCATAGCTGCTAATTTACTTTGTTCTGCAATTAAAGTATCTTTCTCTTTATTCAACCTTAATTCTAGTGAAACCTTATCCTCTAATTGATTTTTATATAACTCCAACTCTTGTAATGCTAAAGATAATCTAAAGTTTGATGTACTTAAAACTGTATCATCATATATATAAAGACATACCAATTTTTTTTCAATATCATATGGTACAATTGTAACACTTTGTTGCATTGAATCATATACTCTATTTGTGATACTATTTATCTTAATATCTATTAAATAATTATGTGGATTTACACTATAAAATGTTGGAGCATTTAGTAAAAATGTTAATTTAATCTTTCTTTTTAATACACTAATATTTATATTTGGAAATTCTTCACAAATATTTTTATCTAATATATCTTTTGAAACTATTTTTGTCTTTATCTCACACCATCTATTCCAATATAATATATTTAAATCATTATCCAATATAATGATTCCATTGTTAATAGTATTAAAAATTATATCTGGATTTAAAATTTTCATTTAAAGTTCATCCAATATATTTTTAATTGAATTTTGTATTAATTTTATAGATTCATCCTTTGTCAATAACATAAAAATTGCTTCTATTTTTTGATCTTTAAATTCAAGATTAGATGATATTACTATAATCTGCTGATATTCTTCTATAAAATAACTACCAAAATTAGTAATTGAATTTATCTTCTCTATTGATGGTGGCTCTACTGATACTGCAAGATTTAATGATTTTGAAAGTTCTCTAAGTGCCATAGATGACAAAATATTTATAACCTCAAGTAGTATATCAAAAATTATATCATCAGTATATGTATCGTCAGTATTTTTTTCAAATTCTCTAGATATATTAATTGCAGATGTTTTATTTATTAAGAATAAATTTTCACCTGATATATCACCAATTAAATGTTGTGTAACTACAAATTGTTCTTCATTTGTATCAACAATATTAAAAAGATGTGGTTTTAACAAATTTGATGAAATAATCTTTATTTCTGGAACTTTAAGTGTTGCAAAAGAATTAAGCATATCACTTATTACTGCTGTAGACACTCCATATGATATATTTATTATTTCTGATAAACAATCTAGTTCATCTTCTGTAAAAATAATCTCTTTTGACATCAAATATGACCTAATTTAGTTAAGATTTCTTTCATTTTATCTCTATCAATAGATTTATTAATAAAACCTATAGCACCATTTTCTTTAGCTTTTTCAATAGCTAGCTTTTGTACATCAGCACTAATTATAATAATTTTTGCATTTTTATCAAATTTACAAATTTTTAATGTTGCTTCAAATCCATCCATCACTGGCATTGTCAAATCCATAAAACAAAGATCTGGATTATGTTCTTTATAAGCTAAAATAGCTTCCTCTCCATTGGTAGTTTCTAATATAATATCGTCATTAGATATAAAATGATTTAAAGCATTTTTTATAAATACTCTTGCTATTTTAGAATCATCTGTAATAAGATATGTCACACTATTTCCTATAAAAATTATTTATACTCATTTTATCAGTTTTATGATAGTATTAACCTTATGCAAGGCTACATAATAAATGTCAATAAAGTAAATGATGAAGATATAATTGTTTCAATATTAACAGAAAATAATTTTTACACAACTTACAGATTTTATGGAGCAAGACATTCAATCATAAATATTGGATATAAGATTGATTTTGAATTAGAATCAACAATGAAAAGTGGTATTCCAAGACTAAAAGATGTTTTACAAATCAATTTTCCTTGGATTGAAAACAGAGATAAGCTTTACTGTTGGCAAAGATTTATCAAACTATTTTTTCCACATTTAAAAGATGTAGAAGATATAGAGCCTTTTTACTTTGAACTTCTAAATAAACTATCACATAAAATAATAAAACAAAATCCAAAAAGAGCTATCATTGAAAGCTATATCGATATTTGCAAATTTGAAGGTAGATTACATACTCAATATGAATGTTTATTGTGTGAAGAAAAAATCATAAAAGAGATCTCACTAGTAAGAAGTTTTTTACCTGTTCACAGTAAGTGTGCCTATGCTAAAAAACTAGATTTAATACAAGTAAAAGATCTTTTTGAAGAAAATTCTCTAATAAGCTTTAATAATGAAGAGGTAGAATACCTGTGGAAACTTCTTCTTCAAGGACTATAAACTAAATTTAAGTTTATTGTACTATAATTCCGTACTTTAAAATGGAGCCATAGCAAAGTGGCTAATGCATTGGATTGCAAATCCTTGATCCTCGGTTCGACTCCGAGTGGCTCCTCCAAACACGCACTCATTAACAATCAACAAAGCCCATTATTACAGCATTTACAAAGCATTTTTACGATATAGTTATACATTAAAACATAACAAGATGTAACAATAATCAAGCAAAATAGTTACATTGACATTTAAACTGCTAAAAAGTAGTAAATGATGTAACATCAAACAGTAAAAAAGCCCTTATATAAGGAATAACTAGCGATGTAACATCATAAAAATATCAATGTAACATCAAAGAGGATAAAAATATGGCTAGAACAGTTGCACCATTAACAGATTCAAAAATAAAAAGTGCTAAGCCAAATATAGTAGATGGCAAGTATAAAGGCTATACATTAGCTGATGGTAATGGTTTGCAACTATTAGTAAAGCCAAATGGTAAAAAATTATGGGAGTTTTTATATAAAAGCCCAACTCAATTAAAAAGAAGAAAAACATCATTTGGAAATTATCCACAAACAACATTAAAAATAGCAAGAGATTTAAGGGTAAAGTATCAGGAGCTTATAAATAAAGGGATAGACCCAATAGATAATAAAAAATATCTTGAAGATGAGATAAGAAAAAAAAGTAATGGTATGTTTATTGATGTTACATCAGAATGGCTAGAAAAAGAAGCTCAAAGAACAGTAGAAGCCACACATAAAGGGAAAGTTAGGGTATTTGATAAAGATGTAATACCATTTGTGAAGAAAAAACATATTTCTGATGTAACTATAGATGATATTATAATGATATTAGAGATTAAACAAAAACAAGCTCCTGAGATAGCATCAAGGTTATTTAACTATCTTGATAATTTATTTAGATATGCAGTATTAAAAAGATATTGTACTAGAAATTTATTAGCTGATATTCGTAAATCTGATATTATAGTTCCTAGAACAGCAAAACATATGCCAAAGATTACAGATGAGCAAGTATTAAAAGAGTTGGTAAATGCTATAGAACGATATAGCGGAGGTCATTCAATTAAAAATGCTTTAAAGTTAGTATTGCATATTCCATTAAGAGCAGAAAATATATGTTATTTAAAATGGGAATATATAGATTTTGAAAAAGAGACTTTAACAATTCCAAGAGAGCTTATGAAATTAAAAAATATAAATCTTGATGATTTTGTAATGCCATTGACAAGTCCTGTTATAAAGTTATTAAAAGAACAAGAATATTTTACATCACATCAGGAATATGTATTTTTAGGTATAGATAATATAAGACCTATAAATAAAGAAACTCCAAATAGAGCTTTAGAGCGATTAGGCTTTAATGATGAGCAAAGAGGTAGAAGAATTAGATTACACGGATTTAGAGGAACATTTAGAAGTTTAATAGATACATTAGATATAGATAGTAAATTTTCTTTTGAGGTAAAAGAGAGAGCATTAGACCATCACGATAAAAATATGGTAGTAAGAGCATATAACAATAAAGCAAATTATATAGAGCAGTTAAGAGTATTGATGAATTGGTGGAGTGATTATATTGAGAGTCTGAGAAGCAAAAGAAGAAAGGTTAAAAAAGCTCAAAGTAAAGATTTTTGATAAATGTTTAATGAAATATAGCTATAATCTTAAATATAGTTTAAATTTCAAAATTTAGCTTAATATTTTTTACCTCAAATTTATATAGTAATATATGATAATATATAAGAAATTAGAAAAATCCCTAGCATTCTGTAGAGGTTTTTAAACAGCATATTCAAACCCATACAAGTCATTATAAAAAAAGGGGTAGGGGCGGAAAGGTAGCCCAATGGGAAATACAATTTAAAATTAACAGATTTTATTAAACAATAAAGCATAAAGAAACATATTGTTAGTGATTAAAGTATAATAAGAGTAAAATTATATGAATAAAATCATTAAGAGGTGTACAGTCAGGTGGTACTAAAAGTGCAAATATTGTTACATTTGAGGATAATATTAAAAATTTTGATATATTATCATTAAAAGATTTATTTGCTGAAAATGGATGGGAAGAATCTGATATAAAAGAAAAATCATTTAAAGATATAAAAGTTTGGGATGATGAAAAATATACTAGAAATGAGATAGACGATATATTAGAAAGTGTATATGAAGAGTATGATGAAGATGATAATTTTTTATATAGTTGGAGATATAACTTAATTGATATTGAGATGATGAGGGATGAAAGAGTATCATCAAAAATAACTGAAAATAAACAGTTTCCTTTTATATTAGGATTAAGGGATACTAGAAAAAATACTAACAGATGGGCTTTTACAAAAGAGCAAGGAATATATAGTTTTGAAAATAATACTAAAAGTGATATTATTGATTTAGATAATGATACATTCTATTTTATAACAATACAAGAAAAAATTATAACTCCTAGACAAAGTAAAGTAAAATATTGGCAAGAGATATATAAGACATTAAAAGAAAGTCATACATTTGATAATGTTGAGATATTACCTAGCTATGGTATGCCAATAGGGGAATATCAATTAATGGATGAAAATGATAATATTATTAATATTATTCCTGTATTTAAATTTCAATTAAATAGTTATGAAAGATTTTTAGAATCATATTTTAATGATGATTTGCTATTAGATTTAGAGATGGAAGACATCAAAGAAAAATACTTTTTAGAAGCTGAAAACTTTATTCCTATAAGTGATAGAATATTAAATGATTTATTATCTCATATTAAAAATACAAATGAAAGACCTGAGTTTATTGAATATGATTTTGAACAGATGAATGAAGCAGATGAGATTATAGATAATTTAGCTAAACAATTAGCAGGGAGAAAGACTTTTAATTTAAATATTGAATATGATAATAATAAAGTACTTCATAGTGTATATAGTAGAACAGATTTTAAGAATGAAGTAGGAGCAAGTGTTAAATGCAATGCTAAAATACACCAGTAGTGCAAAGTAAAAATGTACCACATTAAAGATAGAATTTAACTAGAAAAATAACTAGGAGGATTCTTGATAACAAATGAGGAATTTGTAGTGATG
>Ga0256837_1001992_pt1 | contig 13275 bp, 16 predicted proteins | sample 4562384metaG_FD_185976 | JGI IMG/M metagenome (GOLD analysis project Ga0256837, IMG submission 185976) | Hydrothermal vent microbial communities from Guaymas Basin, Mexico - 4561-384 | ecosystem: Environmental > Aquatic > Marine > Hydrothermal vents | place: Mexico: Guaymas Basin | collected... | reverse complement strand
ATTGATAAAGTTTTGTAGATGATATTGTAAGTCAATTGATAAAGTTTTGTAGATGATATTGTAAGTCAATTGATAAAGTTTTGTAGATGATATTGTAAGTCAATTGAGGTAAGCGCCACACGGGGAGGGTAAAAATGTTTGGGGGAGGTTGTGGGGCGGTATCCACCACAAACACTATCCTATTGTTTTTAAATATGCTAAAAAATTCTCTGACACAAACACTATCCTATTGTTTTTAAATATGCTAAAAAATTCTCTGACACATTTTCTTCAAAAATAAAAGGAAAAGATACAATATTTTATTGCTCCCTTCCTTTTATTTTATTTTTAAAAGAATTAACTAACAAATAATTTACTTTAAGATTTTTAAGTTTATTTAATAATTCTATAAAATTCAAAAAGTCTTCTTTTGTACACTTTTGTCTAAATGAATTCTTATAAGAAGTATGAAACATTGTGTGACAAAAACTACATAAACACACACCATTATTTACATCAAATCTTTCATCTTTAAAATAACTTCCACTATTCAAATGATGTGCCTGTCTTTTTTGCATAGACCCACACACTTGACACACTTTATCTCTCCGAATAACTTTTATTCTCCATTTACGATACTCTTTTGTCTTTCTCCAATCTTTCATTTTACCTCTTTATTATTTTTTCAAAAATAAGTTGTTTTGGTAACACATCCCAACAAAACCAGCTTGTGTTGAACCAACAAGACTTCTTTTCCTTCATAAAATTTACTCTTTTATCCAAAATCAAAACTTCAATTCCATACTTTTTAAACAAATCACCTCTTTTCACACCTTCTAACGCTGTCAAAGGTAAAAGCATACAAAAAGGTTTTCCTAATTCATATGCTTTTTCTAAGAACTCATCTTTCAAAGAATATGGAGGGTTTGTTATCAAAACATCCCAATTGTTTGGTTGATATTCAAAAAAATTTTGATTTTTATTAATATGACTTGTCACCACGCTAAAACCATTGTCTTTCAAAACTTTTGTTATATTGCTTTCTCCAAAGTCAGTACATTCCCAAAAAATTTTGTTTTTGAACTTTTCTAGATAAGGCAACAAAGGATAAACTGCATATTCTGGTGTATACAATTCATCATTTTTAGGGTTTTTAATATAATTTATCATTGCTTGTTTCATTTTATACCTTTAAAAATTTCTGTAATCATATCAATTAGTAATACATTCATTATTTATCCTTTGTCAACTTTTCAATTTCATAGTCAAGCTTTTTATTTAATAAAATAACTGATTTTTTAACAGTTTCTGGCAATGCTTTTGTTAAATTCATTTCCTTACCTGCTTTAATACCTAAATATGTATAAACTACTGTTTTACTTGGTAATAAAACATAAAAAATAACACTGATACTTAAAACAGCAATATTATATTTAAGCAGTTTTTCACTAACAGATATATCATCTCCAAATTCTTTATCAACATTTATTTTTATTAGAATAAAAAATAAAGCCCCTAAACTCACAAATAAAACAAAAGTAACAATATTATAAACTTTATCTAAAAAATCTACTATATAAACAAATATTGGTAACATTTCAATACTATTCATTTTCACTCCTTTATCCTACAATCAAATCAGCAACTTTTTTAACTTCTTTTTTCAAATCTTCTAAACTCCCACTATTATCTACTACATAATCAAAATTAAAATCATCAAGTGCTTTTTCACTAATATGCTCGTCATTATTTTTAATGCCTCTATCAACTTTAACTGTGAACGCTCCTTTTATATACTCCTCTGGAAATCTAAAATCAGTTACAATATTGACGCTGTCTTTATCAAATTGTTTTACCACAATATCTCTCCACACTGTTTTTCCAAAAATTTCTTTCATTTTTCCTGAACCAAATCTTTGTAACAATTTTCTAAAATCTGTTATTTTACTATCAAAAATAACACTTTCAGGTTTATTTTTATAGTAATCAAGAGTATTTCTATCAATATCAAACATATCGGCAACAATATCTTTCATAGCATCTGCAAAAGCAAACTTCTTAGAATTAACCCCTCGGAGTGCTAACTCTTCAATTAACAATTGTGCAAAAGTATCTTTTCCTTGTCGTTTTTTGTAACCTATCAAAATAATAGGATGTTTAGCTTTTCTTGTTTTATATGCTTTTCTTCTTAATAACAACCTTTGATTATAATATTTAGGAATAGCATCTTCATCTAAATAAGTTCTTAAATTTACCAAATTATTTATTGTTCTAAAATCCACATTAAATTGTTTTGCAAGTTGCAATTGAGAAGTCCCAGAAAGGAACATCTCTCTAATATGTTTAACTGTCTGATTATCAAATTTTCTCTGCATTTTGTTTCCTTTTTTGTAACTTTTGATATTTCCATTCAAGAAAAGCATTTATTTCAGCTTTTATATATTTTTCAATATCATATTTTTTATCTGCATTAAAATTTTCAACATAATATTTTAAATTGAAAATAAGCTTATCAATAAGATTATCTCTCATAACTTCTTCAATGTCAATTTCAATTAAATCCCTACCATTTCTCAAACCAAACAAATCATCTTTTAACCAAACCACTTTAAAATAGTCAATTAATCCATTTGTCATCTTATTGAGAGTAAAAAACCATGCTAAGCCTTTTAATCTTTTTGCTTCTTTTTCTGTTACATACTTATCTACAACTTTTGCTTTTTCTAAATCAAAATCTTGTCCATAACATTCATTCAAATTTTTTAATGTTTCATATATCATTTATACCTCCTTGTTATTGCTATTTCTTTTTTAAAATCTGCTCTATTTTTATCAACTCTTACTTCTTTAAATCTTGGAAAATCAATTATTAGTCTTTCTCCAAGGTAATAAGCATCTGTATACTCCACTTCAACAATTTTGCCAACCCAATAATCATAATCTTTTTCTCTATCTTTATCTGATAAACCACTACCAACTCTAATAGTTAATAAACTATCTTCTGTTTGGCAGATTAATTTTCCAATTTTGCCTTCATATTTTCCTTGTCCCTCCTCAATATTTATAACTCGTAAAGACATTGAATTCACATCTTTAATTTTAACCCAATATTTACTTCTCTTTCTTTCATAAGGAGAATGTAAATCTTTTACCATAATTCCTTCTTCCCCTTCTCGTTTCACTTTATCAAAATATTCATAAATCTTTGCCAAAGACTTTGTTATAAAATGCCCCGGAGGAACAATATTTGCTTTATTCTCTAAACACTCTCTTCTAATCAACCTTTCACATAAAGGTGTTGCTTTTTTACCCAAAAATTCTTCCTCTGTTAAAATATCAAAACAAACAAATTTCAACTTATGCACATCCTCTAAATTTTCATTTATAACTTTGTTAACAATTCCGCTTGTCTCATGTCTTTCAGATGCCAACAATTCACCATCATAAAAACCATCAGGTACATTTAATATGTCATAAAAAATATGAGGCAAATGCAATACTTTCCCGTTAAAAGTAACAGCATCAACACTCTTCCCTTGTTTCCTAATCAAACATCTAACACCATCAAATTTCTTTTCAACCAAGTATTCTTTACCCTCTTCAAGGTTTGTTTTTGAAATATCATAAGCTTTCATCAATTCCGTGTTTAAAATATACTCATAACCAAGAGCCTTATTTATTGTTTTAACAGACACACCTAACTTTAAACTTTTAGTTAAAATTTTCGCATAAACTTCTGCCTCTTTACCACAAATGTTTAAAAAAGCTTTCACATCATCTATCAATTGTTGTGTTCTTGTTGAGTACCTACATTTATCAAGCAATCCAAAAAACTGCTCCAAAGTATTTTCATTATATTCTTTTTTATTACTTGAAAAACGTAATGTTTTTATATGATATGAATACAAAGGATTAAAAGCATAATCTAACAACTTTAAAAATTTAGGATTAGACGAATATTGTCTAATCAACTCTTGTTTCTTCTTCGTTGAGTTTTCTTTTCCTAAGCTCAATAATTGTTCTATTGTTGTCATTATCTTCCTTTACATTATTTTTATAGTAATTTTCAAGTGTTTTATATAACTTTTCAAAGTAATTATCACCCTCAATTTCTTTTGCTAATTTAAAAGCAACAACATTATCTTCAACACCATTCCAATTCTTAACATAAGTTCCTTCTTTATAACCATTTTTAGTTCTAAATAAATTTAAAACATTTTTAGTCATATAAGTTCTAAACACATCCTCTATATTATCTAACCCATAAGCTTTCATAGCTTTCCCAAGGGAAAACATAGTTTGTGTTTTCCCTACATCTTTTAATAATTTAGTTTTTCTTTCAACAGATTTTATTTTTTTACCAAAACCTGAAATAAAACCACTTATCTCTTGCTCAAAAACATATTTCGTTTGATATGCTAACCAACTTAGCTTAAAATGTAAAATATCAATTAATTCAACTTTTATATTCTCCTCATCAATATCCTGCTTTTTCCACCATTTATATCCAGCACTTTCAAGTGCCTCACCACATTCTACTACAATTGCTTCTTCCCAATTTTCCATATCCAATTTTTTACGCCATTCTGGAAAAATCTTATCATTAATTTTACATTGAGTATCACACATTTGATGTAGTAAAGCTTTAATTTTTTCTGAAAATTCTTTTGTCATCTACCCTCCTTCATTTTGGAATATAAAATTATACCATAGTAAAAAAGAAAAGTCAAGAGCTAAAACTTGAAATTATCAAATTTATTTAAATCATTTTTAAGTGTTCCTTTTTGATAATTTGTATTATCAGCTTCTTGTAAAGCAACTTGTGTTTTATTTAAATTTCTATAATCATTATACCAATCAATAATATCAGATTTTTTTTCATTATAAATAGGATTTAATCCAATAGTTTTTAATCTATAATCCGTCCAATATTTAATAAAATGTTCACCAATTAATTTATTATAACCCGGAATACTACCATCTTTCAAAAGATATTCATTCCATTCAAACTCCAACTCTGCTGTTTCTTTTGCCATTTTATAAATCATATCAATTATTTTATCTCGTAAATGATAAAAACCTTGATTTTTATCTGACAATAAAATTTTAATTAAATTTTGTCCTGTTGTAGTATGTACTGTCATCTCATCCCAAGCAATCAATTTTAATGCTTGACTAAATCCTTGAATACAATTCTTACAAGCTTTATTAATAGTCCAAGTAACAAAAAAGCTAAATGGAAATTTAACACCCTCTAAAAAATAAGTACGCAACAACAATTCTATTAAAGCTAATTTAGCTTCATCATCTTCTCTATTCTGTTTTACTACTAGATCTATAAATTTATTAGCTGTTTCAATTTCTTTTTCTGTTCTTTTTTGTAAAATTTTATCTTCATAAACATAATCAAGCATTTTTGTAACTTTTTCTCCAAATACCTGAAATAAACCATTTGAATAACTTAAACTATTTCCTGTTATTGCTATATATTTACCACTAAATCTTACCACAATAAAAGTAGAAGGAACTTCAACACCAACAATATTGTCATTATAATCAATTAATTCCTTTTTCATCTCTCTACCTGTTTTATGTGTCTTAGGGATTAAATACAAACAATAAGATTTAGACTTTATCTTAGTCTTACCATTATAATGATTATTCTTAATAGCTCTCTCTAACCCTTTATCATCAACACCAACTTGATAACCACCAATAGCCGCTAATGCCATTACCTTATCAATAGCTTTTTTATTTGAATTTATATATCTTACTGCTTGTTTATTAGCACATCCAGCCCCATCCCAATATCTTAATTCCTCTATAAACTCTTTTACCCAACTATCCGTAACATTATCTAAATCAACCCAATCAAAATTTTTATCAAACAACACATCAATCCATACATAAAAATTAGTATATCCACTTTTTCCTCGCTTAATTGTGTAATTACAACCAATATTATCTAATATCCATTTTAATCTTTCTATTTTTCTTTGTTTCTTAAACCCAAAGCTATAAGCATAACCTCTGCAAGTTTTATGTGCGCCTTTATATTTCCAAGCATTCATATAGCTTCCGTCTGCTTGAAAAGCAATCGCAAGTCTCTCTTTAAAAGACAATTTATCTTTTTTTCCTGTTCTCTTGTAAGCACTTATAGGAACATTCCAATTATGAATACTGCAATTTAATGCCTCCTCTACCTTCCATTTTATATCTCCTTTGTAATCATTAAACGCAACAACTCTATGTTTTAGCGTTACAATATATTCCATATTACTCATAGACCATTTTACTAATTTTCCAGAATAATATTGTTTTTCTATGCTTATAGGATTTTCAAAAGTAATAGTTCCAACCCTATCTCTTTCATCCAACCACCAATTAGCTACTTTATCTTCTAGTGTTAAATCTTTTAATTTTTTCCATCCATTACTTGTCAAAATTTCATCTTCTTCCCTTAAACAATGTATTTGTTCCTCCGTACCAATTCTACTATAAAGATAACTTAACCAAGTATCTGTTGCTATTTCACTTAAAGCACCAAAAGTATTAGGAACTAAACTATCCATATTATTTTGATAAAGAATATTTAAATGAAACATTCTAAACATTTTATCATCTAAATTACTAATACCTTTTTTATCTTTACTATAATCAATTTCATTCATAAACCACGTATTACCTTCACTATTTTCAGCTAATGTTTTAAAAATAGGGTAGGAAACCTTATCAATTCTTTGAAAGTTTCCATAATCCCCAAAGAATAATTTACCATATTCTTTTGGTTTCTTATTTAAGCATAATGTGTTACAAATCATATATAACTCCTTTATTTATTTTCAAACAGCACAACCTTCACAAACTTCTTCTATATCACCCTTTTTTAAACTATTAAAATAGTATAAACTTTTTATACCTAACTTTTCTGCATAAACAATATCATTAATTATATCAAACGCACTATCAGGATTAATCTGATATAAATTCAAACTTTGACTTTGGTCTAAAAACTTTTGTCTTATAGCCGCCAATTCTAATATCTGTTTTGTTGGAATTTCCCAAGCTTTTTCATAATACATTCTATTTTTCTGTAAATTAGGTACAATAAATGGTAATGTATAAGTACCTTCTTTTGTTATTTTTAACTCTCTAATAGGCTCTATTCCTTCTGTAAAATTTAATACTGCACTTGAAGTAGCACCGGGTGGAATACTCATAAGCAATTCAAATCTAACACCATATTTTACCATTTCTACTCGTAAATTATCCCAATTATGTTTTAAAGGATAATTTAGTTTTGTTCCTAATTCTTTTTCAATTTCTTTAAAATATTCCTCATATAGCTCCCACCCAAATTTGCCTTTACTCCACAAACTACCATCATAATAGTAGTACTTACCTCTTTGTTTTGCTAACTCTATTGAATTTTTTACAAGGTAAAAATAAATATCCTCCATAACATAATGCGTAACTTCTTTAGCCTTTTCGTCACTAAATTTTATTCGTTGACTTGCTAACCAATTATGGTAATTTGTAATACCTATTCCTATAGCTCTGTGTAATTTGTTAAACCTTTCACCTGCTTTTACAGGGTAATCAGCATACTCAATAGCATTATCCATACCAAGTAATAAAGAATAAATAAATTTGTCTTTTTCTTTTCTATTCATTTCATCCCAAGCTAACAGATTTATAGAAGTTAAATTACAAATACCGATTTCTCCATCATACTCTCTAACTTCTTTAATTACACCTGTTTCTACATCCTTTATAAATTTAATTTTATTTAATTTTAAAGGTTTTGTAGGTAATAAAACTTCCGAACAACATAAATTACCTTGATTTATAAAATCTCTTGTAACTCTAAATTTATTAGCATTATCTACACTAAACCAATATAAATTACCTGTTTCGCTTCTTATTTTAGCAACTAAATATGCTAATTCTCTTGCTTTAATTTTCTTTTTTCTTATACCTTGTTTTTCTGAATAATGTTTATACCATTTTTTAAACTCTTCTCCATAAGTATCAAGTAATTCTGGTGTATCTTTTGGGTCAAATAAATATATATAGTCATCATTAATAATGGCATCTGTAAAAACAGAATTCCATTTTATTGCATACTTTAATTTTCTTGCTCTTTCATCATCATTACCTCCTGCGTCTTTTAATAATGTAATCCTTTCACTATCTAAATGCCAAAAAGGATAATATATTGCCGCCGCTCCTACTCTTGCACTTTTTTGATTCCAGCTTGAAACAATACTTTCAAATACTTTTATAAATGGTATTACTCCTGAACTAACACCATCTTTTCCTATACTACTACCTAAGGCCCTAATTCTACTAATATCAACCCCAAGACCAGAAGCATTCTTACTATAAATAGCCATACTTCTTGCTGTCTCCATAATACTTTCACTATCATCATCTGTTTGAATAAGAACACAACTTGTAGCATTAAATACATCACTTAAAGAATTCAACATTATAGGTGTGGCTGGTGCTATTTTATGTAAACTTAACATATCGTATTTTTCTTTAATTCTTTTTAATCTATCTTTATCTTTATAATGTAATTGAATTGCTACTCTCATATAGGCATGTTGAGGTAATTCCAACATTTTATTTTTTGTGTATCTTTTAACATATTTATTCATAAATAATTCTAATCCCCCAAAAGTAAATAAAAAATCTCTTTTTGGATTAATATAACTACCTAGTTCTTCTAACTCCTCCTTTGAAAAAGTATCTATAATTTCCTTTTTATAAATATTATATTTTAAAGCTTTTTTTATTACCTCCAAATAATCGGGGTATTCATCTCTTTTTATCCCCCAGACCTCTTTGTAATATTTTTGAATAAGTAAATTTTTAGCTACTTCATCCCATATAGGATATAACAATGAAATCTTATTGGTAACTGTATTTATAACCTCATCAAATAATTTAGCTATATGAATTTTATCATAAATTTTTATTTGAACATCATTTAAAATTTCCTCCACCATCCACTCTCTATTATTACAAGCCCATTTTAAAACTTTTCTCATTTTCTCTTCATCATATTCTTCAATTCTACCATCTCTTTTAACAACTAAATGTTTTTTATTTTTCACTAATTCTATTGCCATTTACTCTCCTTATCTTAACCAAAAGTAACTTTTTAATTTCAACATAATTATAACCTATTTTAGTTAAATATCAAGAACAAATATTTTAATTGAATATTTTATAAACAAATAACCTACTAAAATAGGCCAACATACCCAATAAGCAATAAAATTTATTATTTGTTGGTGAGATTTCCATTTTCTCACCTCTTTTTTATTAGCAATAAAATAAAATAATGTTATAAAATAACCAATTATAATATAATCAATAAATAACCACATATCATTCCTTTTTTAATTTAATATTACTTAAAAGGTTTAAATCAAGCTCTATATGCTTGCCTAACTCTAAAATAAAATTTATATCTATAATTTTTAATGCTCTATCATCTTCAAAGTAACCTAAAATAAATGAAAAACTATCCTCGTCATCAGTGTAAATAAACCAAAAATTCCTCCTTTTTAACAAGGCTAAATTACCACAAAAGCATTCTCCGTTTTCTGTTAAAATACTTTTACACTTATTACAAACAATTCCAAATTTTTTCTCAACCATTTTTATCTTCTTCATAAAATTTTTTAGGTTTTATAACAATAACTGGCAATTTAGCTTTTTTAGGTGTTTTAATATTATACATTCTTTTTATATCATAAATAGTTCGTCTATCTTTCCCTAAAATTCTTCCAATATCAGCATTGGAAAAATAAGGAGAAAGAGTTTTTACTAATTCTTGCAATTCCAAATTGTTTTTCCACTTTAAAGTTTTTTTTCTCATTTTATCTCCTTTATATAACAACTATATCTCCTATATTATTCTGTTTATAATGAGAATACACTGCATAACGTAACGCCGCAATATAATCAAAATGATGTCCTTTTACTCTTTTGAAAGGGTCAGGACTTTTAGTTGTTTGCTCTTTCCATTCAATAATTTGAATTTGTTGTATCAGTTCTTTCATATCTTTATTAATAAATAATTTTTCTTGCTCAAACAACTGATTTAATAAACCAACACTTTCCTTAATAGCATTTAATGCTGGGTAAAAAATCAAATCATGGTCATTTGCTAACCCTATTCTCGTTAATTTAGCAGAAGGGTCAATATACCTAATAGTAGGCTCAATACCCCATTTTTTCTCTATATTCTTTATCATTTCTGCTAATTTTGCCTCCGATGTATTATTAACCTCAAAACCATCTAATACATAATATTTACCCCCTTCTACATAAATTAATAAATAACTTGAATTATCACTTGCTCCTACATCAAGTCCTGCGATTAAAATACTATCTTTATCAATAATATTTTTAAACATTTCAACAGAAATTGTATTTTTCTTGTAATCAAAAGAATAAAAAACACTACTTTCCTGAAATAAAACAGGCTCATTTAAATACTGCATTCTAAATTCTTTTTCACCTATTCTTTCTCTTTCCTGTTGTAACATTTCAGGAGTAAATAAAGGATTTTCTGTTGCTTTATAGTTAATACTAATGTAACCCTTTTCTTTTCTTTCTCCCCTTAAATAATATTCATAAGCTACTTTGTTTTTTCTTAATGACCCAAGCATTATTGTTTTTGCAAGACGCATTCCATTTGGGTGTGTTCCATATGTCAGCATTGCCGGACTTAAAGATGATAAAATCCTATCAATATCTTTTATCAAAAACACTTCATCTATTATCAATAAACTTAAAGATAATCCTTCTAATTGTTCAACTGTTTTTTCTGAAACACCATAAAATGCTGACCCATTTTCTAATTTAAAAGTTTTTTGTTGTGAATTTATTGAAACAGGTTTTATACCCATTTTTCTCAAAATTTTTAAAACTTCATTAAAAATAACATCCAACTGTTTGTTAGTAGGACAAACTAAACCAACATTTGCCTGAGGAGTCAACAGATCTAACACCGCAATATGTGCTGTTGTTATTGACTTACTAGACCTTCTTGATGCAAGAAGAAATAAAGTATGAAACTCCTCATATTGTTTATCAATAACATATATAACTTTTTCTTGAAAAGGTAAAGGTTTTAATTCTGTAAGTTTAAACAAATTCTTTAATTTTGGTCTTTGTTTTCCGAGTTTTATTTTTCTATAAAGTTCAACATCCTTACTCACCACCTCACTCATCATCATCACCTGTTAATTGCTGTAAGATATTGATAAAAACATTCTGTTCTGATGTTCCAAGTCTTTTTCTTTCTTGTTCTTTATTAATTTTATCTGTTAATGCTATAACATCTAAAATATCTCTACCTTTTCCTATTAGTTTTGTAACATCACCATCTGCTTTTTTAATCATTTCATCAGTTAATTCATCTAAAATTTTTGTATGTTTTTCTCTTAACAACAATTCTCGTGTTTCAACAATTTCTTCAATTTTTTTCTTAACATCAGGTTTTGAAAATACTCTATTAACAACTTTAACAGGAATATCTAACTTATGAGCAATTGCTTCCCTATCATACCCTTCCGTGTATAAAGTAAGTATCTCCTCTTCAATTATATTATATTTAGTTATCTTACTCATCTGTATACTCCTCACATAAATTATATATAATTTGCTCTAATTGTTCATTAATTTCCTTTTCAAAGATTTTTCTATCATTTTTTAATTCTTTATTTTTTTCTCTACATTTTTTACATCTTAAAGCTTCATCAAATTTTTCACTATAAAAAACTTCACCACAGCTACATCTTACATTATACACTCCATTTTCCTCACTTAAAATCTTTATTAACATCTTAATACTCCCAATTCTTTAATTTTTTTAATAGACAAAATTTCTTCCTTTAAAAAAGAAATCTCTTCAACAATTATTTGTTCAATTTCTTCAAAAGAAAGTTTTTTACTTTTTAAATACAAAATCAAATCTTTTTTAAATTTTTTAAAATGTTTTTTAATAGTTTTATCACTTATTTTTAATAAATTAGCTAATTTTCTAAAACTTATTTTCCTCCAAATAAATTGAAAAATACTAATACTATTATTTTTTAATCCATCAATTAAATTTTTAAATCCTTTTATATATGTTTTTTTAGATTTATATTTTGCAAGTAACCTATTATATTGAGCTTGATATTTATTTTTCTTATAATTTTCATCATAATTTTTTTGTGCAAAATTAAAAGCACTTGCTGTTGTAGCTTTAACTTCACTATAAGATAATGGCTCAACCATTAAATTATTAACTCTTAAAGCTTCTTTTAAAACTTGTTCAAAAGATAAATGAATATTTCTAAAAGTAAATGTTCTTATGTATTGCAATAATGTATTATTTCTTTCCCCTACTTTAATTGCTGTAAAATCAATAAATTTTTCTGTCTTTTTAATTGATTTTCTTTTCTTTACAATTGTTTTCTTCATACTTTCCAAAGAAACAATATGTTTAAAATCATCTAATGTATAATGTACATCCATAAAAACGTAATCGTGAAATAATGGATTTCTAAAAATATAACCTGCTGAATGTTTATCTCCCCCAAAATATTCATTCAATTTTCTGATTAATTCTTTTCTATAACTTAACAATAAACGATTATTCTTCCAAATAGGTGTATCTAAATACCAATGTAAATGCCAACCTTTATTTGTTTTAACAATAATTGTAGGAATAGGAATAACATTTTTATCACAAAAAGAATAAAAATGTTCAAATTCTTGAAATCTACTTCTATCATCAATATCAATTGATATCCATTGATATTTTTGTGGATGTGCAAATTGAATAAACTTAAATTTAGTTACACCTACTACCTTAGGTATATTTAAACGATACGCACCTTGTTTTTCATTTGAACATTGAATTTTAGAAGGCAATCCTGACAATAATAATCTAACTACTTCTTCTCGCATTTACACCTCTCCCAAAATAGAATTGGGTATTATTATACCAAAAAATTTTATATTTGTCAAGTGTTTTTACTAAAAATTCATAAAAATTAACAAATTTTTTAAAATTACAGAAATATCGGGGTTTTAAAAAGATTTCAAAAGTGCGGAAAACCATATCATATATAGTTATTATTATCTATACTTTATAATATTAATATATCTATATTCTATATAGTTACTATTATCTATACTCTATACAACTATAATATATCTATATTCTATACAATACTCTATACAACTATCTAATTCGTCTTCTAAGCGTCTTTTATTCTTTTATAG
>Ga0256837_1001989_pt1 | contig 13288 bp, 12 predicted proteins | sample 4562384metaG_FD_185976 | JGI IMG/M metagenome (GOLD analysis project Ga0256837, IMG submission 185976) | Hydrothermal vent microbial communities from Guaymas Basin, Mexico - 4561-384 | ecosystem: Environmental > Aquatic > Marine > Hydrothermal vents | place: Mexico: Guaymas Basin | collected... | reverse complement strand
CCAAACAATGATAACCGACCTGCTACTAATGCAGTGTCGGTTGCGAGCACAGCGCGAAAGAACGCGCCAGTACATAGCGCAAGATCACGTTGTGCGCCAAGCACAATGTGTACATGACGTACGCACGATCGATGCTGAATTCAGTGTCGAAATCCCTAACGCATTACGTCTGGATGTATATGCATAGGGCAACGAAGACAATGATCGTATTGTTAACGATTGTTGTTATTATCCGGATCCTTTGTAATGGATTTGGATTGCCAGGCATCCTGGACATGTATGGTGCCTACTAGGGAATTTCCCTATAAGTCCGTTTTAGATAAGGAATTTAACAGGACTTTTTTAGTAAGGAGGATTTCTATGCACAGAAATCTTATTAGCCAACCATGGGTTGGTATTGACGAGCCCCGCGAAGAGAGCGGGTTTGGATTCATCTCTCCCAGAACAACTCCAAACCGGATACGTCCGGGATTCCATGGGCCACATATGGCCCGTATTGCCGTGTCGGTAATTGACACACAATACCGCACCGCATATCCTGGAAACGTCGGAGAATATGGATATGATGGTGTTCACAAGATCTACTTTAAACGAGCGGATGGTGAATATGGGCAAGTTTCTACTTATGGACTAAACGAAGACGACTACGAATACCTAAAGTATTTGTGTGGTCATGAGTGGGACCGAGCCAAACAAACGTTTGCCGATATGCGGAATGAATATTGGCTAAAGCGTGGGATCCGCGGTTCTCGACTACGGGAATTAGCATTCCTGTTATGTAAGAATAACCGCCCATATAGTGGGTGGTTTGGGTCTAAGAATTTACAGCGACCCGATGGATATGCGATGCATGAAATAATTGCATACTTAAACAACACATTATAACATAAGGGAGCCCATGGGCTCCCTTATGTTAGTTTATTTTTTTTTGTTTAAAATAGAGAATAAAGGGAGACCCCGAGCTTAAGAGGGTCTCCCAGTGTAACGGCGCCACGTCTAAATTATACACCACATGAACGATATGAGAGTTCAAAAGTCGTATTGGGTTGTCATGTGGCAAATACTATAGGAAAGGCGGCCAAAGTTACACATATGGTAAATACAATTAATGGTAATTAGATGCATCGTGTAAAAAAGAGTAAAAACACAATGCGGAGATATCCAATTAACTGTTATTGTACTAACCATATAAAATAGTATAGGTCTATCTAAAATTATTTGTAACCACACGCGAAACATTGTATACAATTACATTACAGGAGTCTATTAATGACCATATATGAATTATTTATTTCTGGAGCAAGAAAACTCTCCCCTGCCATAGATGAATATGTTGCCGGTGAACGCTATCTTACTGATGCGGAGTCACTGGATGAAATAACCACAGAATTTGTGTTTAATCGCACAATGACGCAGATGTGCGATGAGTTATTTGAGATGGGTATTGAAGTAGAGGGAGACTTAAGGTTCGATGCCGCATGTATTAATACTGTGTTGGTTCTGCGTGCAATATTTGATATGTCAAATTTTAAACAACGAATGCGTGATAATGAAACATTACGCGATGAGTTATTGGGCATATTGGAGAATGGTGATTATAGGGAAGATAATTTTTGCGCTGAGTTAGTATTCTTATTACACGAGTGCTACCCATTGTCCACGCATATACAAATGCTTAATATGCATATTTCCTATTATTCATCTAATGTAGATTTCGTTGATCATATACAAGCAATACTCCATATGACCGAGGACGTAACGCATGCATCCGATACGCTAATATTAGACTATCATAAACGTATGCTCAAATATGTTGACCAGTCATATGCTCATTTAGAGCTATTGTTACATACTAAAGAAATCACTGAACAAATAATGACAGAGGGTAGGGACACAATACAGGATGTCGTGTCACATATTTTAAGAATAATGCCTGCCGCATTCATACCGAACTATTTAACATCTCCCATTCCACTATACCTGACAACTGGCCCCGAACCAGCAGAGATTAAATCGTATCGCGTTCGATCGAACTTCTGCTTAGATAAGGAATGTGACCAGACTGCGTCATTAACGCCGTTACAAAATGCTGTAATGGCCGCCATGTTATTTAATCCGGCTGTTCCTGTAGCAGAGAATCGTAAATTTATAACTACGTTGGCTGCTCCTACCTCGAAGGATTGTGTAGCTATAAACCTATCTACATTACTTAGCCATATTACAATATTATCCGCAAGGACTACAGGGAATCTATGATTATTACTTATCTACAACAATTCAAAGCAAGGCTATTGGAACGAAAAATATTAATCGAAATGTTTTTAGAAACTAGCCTACCGATAATTGACCTATCAAAAGAACAACTTGCCACATTACGTACATCGGGGGCTGTTGCCATTACTACCGACTTATCTCCCGGTGACTTTGGTAAAGCCGATGACCTATTTGTATTCTTAGGGGAAGACGATAAGATATATGATTGTAAATCTACCGGGACTAGCCCATTTGATTTATATGATAAATTTGTGTTATCTAAAGGCCTCATTGAGAATCACAATGGTGCACCAATTCGTACAGACATCGCGACATTCATGGTCAACTACATTGTATTAGCTGAACCCTTCGGTAGCAGTATTCCATACTGGAATAAACTATGGGATATCAAGGCAATTGAAAAACAAATCAGTAGCAAGTTGATGAGTGGTGAGCTTGTAGTGAAACAACATCGCCGGTATATCGACAATGGTTATTTCCTAGGCCACTTCGGTGAATTATGTGTTCCAACCATAACTAAACGATCGTTTACTACTGACCCAAAAGTACCTGCTAAATTACAGGAGCTACTTGAAAAATATAAAGACAATCTAACAGACCCAATTATCATGGCTAAAATTGAAGCTGAGCTTACTGCGATGGATAAGGCTTGGTTAGAAGGGGATGAATCAACTGGATATTTGGATGCCATTGGTGCAAAAGCATATAAGATGCATAGAAAGAAAATGTATCTAACTGGCGGAGCAATCGAACAGTTTAAAGATGGCGTATCGACCTATGAGTTTATGCCCAGCCCATTATCTAAAGGCTGGAAAAAGGAAGATTTTTCTAAGATATGTAACGAATTACGTAAAGGTAATTATTCTCGAGGAAAAGAAACCGCCAAAGGTGGTGGCATGACTAAGACAATTATGCGTATTTTCCAAGACGTTAAACTTAGTGCTGATGACTGCAAGACAAAACGTGGATTATCTACCCATATCGTACAAGGTAAATATATCGGAAGACATTTGACCGATGGTAGAATTATAACAGAAAAGAATGAGAACCAATTTATTGGCAAGACTGTTAAACTTCGAAGTCCACAATATTGTGCTACAAAGGATGGTATTTGTAAAGTATGTACAGGTGATGTATTGATCCGATTAGGAATTCATTCTCCAGGTATTCTTCCCGTTGGAATTACGAACACATTTATGCAATTAGAAATGAAAAGTATGCACGGTTCGCAAGTGAATACGAAAAAAGTCAATTTAGAAGACTATTTAATATAACCTATTTTCCCTCATTTATAAAAGGAAACTTAACAGATGGCAAAACGTAATAAAAAAAACAGTAAACCCGAGGAGGTAATTACTCCAGTTGAAGAAGTGACTACCGAAACTAATGTAGTACAAGAGGTTGCACCAGAAGAGGTAGAGATTATCAATCCAGAAGAAAACGCTGATGAAACCGTTGACTTAGAAGGAAATCCGGATGCACCAGTTAACGTCGAAGAAGAAAGTAATGAGCTATTACCTCCTACTCCGGTTAACAAACCTGAAAGCAAACTTGGTGACATGTTAGCGAAATATAAAGAAATGGCACACGCGGTTTGTATAACTAAACCACAACGCATCAAGATGGTAAAGCATCTAAGTCGTATCGTCCTATACGTTGTCAACAATCCATCATCTGCTAATTTAAATGAATTATTTAAATTCTTTAGCATTCATTACAGCTCATTAATGGCCCCAGAAGTTGTATTCGCTGGCATTAATGCGCATTCTACTTCAGGCGCACCAGTATTGGCACCATCTGATAGATTGAAACTAGAGACGTTTTATGGTGCATTCTCATTAACAATACGCAATCTTCGTTCTAAACGTAGTGTCGGTATTAACCTAGATGTCGTACGCGAACATCTTGGTAGTGAAGAGATTGTAGCTTTCTTATCAGCTAAAAATTCATAAAAATACTAATTTGATTATAAAGAAGGGTCTCGCGAGACCCTTCTTTATAATTTATGATATTTCATCATCTGAGATTTCAGGTAAGTCTTTAGCTGCTGCTGCTAATAATGCATCGGCGTCTTCTGGTAATGCCACTGGGTCACTAGCTGCTCTAACTGGAACCGTGTGAGCACTGTTGCTTATATTCTCCAAGAAAGAACTAACCTTAGCCGCCATGTCCACTTGTGCATCTTCTCCTTTATTCTGGATAATAAGTTTAAGATTGGTGGCTCTAGCGGTTTCCCTAGATTTAAGAATTGCATCTAGTGAACTAAACACTCCTAGGCGGGCTTCTATAGCAGTGCCTGATAATGTATTTACGTCAATATTCATATCTTTACATATGGGACGAAGTACATCTATCATCTCATTGCGAATGTTATTATTCTCAGCAATAGTCTTATCTAAGGTTTCAAACTCCAATTCCTCCTTTGTTTTTTGATCATTTGCTTCCATACATATTCTCCTATATTAATTTATAAATAAATAAATTGGTCATATAATTGTAGGAAATTCAACCTAGACGTTAAGAAATGAGAGGGAACAAGTATGTATGTAGTATCTACCGTTGATGCCGTTACACCGGCAATGACACACGACATTTGCTCGATGCTTACTGCCAATATGACAGATGTGGTAATTGCCGAGGAATGTGGAGTAATTCCACAGATAGTTAACGCTATCAGACATAAGAAAATCAACACGCACATATCAGACAAATATAATTACAACATTGTAGAACCAAAGGGATTACGCAATGTTAGTATACGAAATTATATTGCAGAATTAAGCGCAGTATCACATACTGAGGATATTGCAACAATATTACAGATGCCAACCTCAGTGGTGTCTGGAATACAACAAGAGATATTTGGATGCGATGCTGAGATAATAGTATCCAGAGACGAATTAGAACAAGAAGAGCATATACTTTTACCCGACGAACCATCGCACTAATAAATATATATTCCTATATTGTAAATTTGGTTTATTAATTATGGAGGACGTATGTCACGCGATAGTTGGGTTAGTGATATTGAAACAGGGGCGGTCGAAGATATACATGACTTTGCACTATGTCTTCATGGTGCAAATGGGCCAGAGGCGGAACACAATGCCCGTGGTCAATTAGTGTACGTATGTGGATTATTAGCCGAGGGATATGATGATTGGGAAATCGCATTGGAAACAGCCTGCTCACTGTTGGTGATTCGTGCTATTCGCGAAAAAAAGATTGGCGCAGAGATTTCAGCCGCGTACGATTACCCTATCCGAATGTCACCATTGCAAAAAATCGCAAGAGCAGAAGTGTGGTTAGATGAATGTAGTAATTCTGAGACGGTTAAGTATTTGGGGGAATTATCAGATCTGCCCTATGTGAAACTAATCCAGTTACGTACGGATATGTACCCTGGGTATTATGAAGAACAATAATTTTTTGGAGATATAAATGGCATTGGATTATACGAGTGACTCAATAGTCACAGCTGGGGATTTGGAACATGTACGCATGCATAGTGGGATGTATGGCTTTAATATACATAGTAACCAAGCACACCTACAGTGTTTTAAAGAATTCCTCGATAACTCATGTGATGAAGTTCGCATGTTATCCGATAAGGAGCATGTAATTAAAATCTATATGATTCCGAAGAGGGGATCATATCAAATCATCATAATGGATACAGGGCGAGGCGTCCCCTTGGATAAACTTGTTGATAGTTTTACAAAACGTAATACGTCTGGAAAATCTGCAGGTGGAGCGTATCAGGCATCAACGGGGATATATGGCGTTGGTGCGAAAGCGTCAGCAGCATTATCTAGGAATTTTTGCGCAATATCTCGTCGTGCAGAGGGCACTGCGATCGTTACGGTAAACCGGGGGTTAATAACGCATCAGCAGATTGTTGTTGGTGGGAACTACCCCCCAGAAACCTATGGGACAACAGTTATATATGACCCAGACACATCTATCTTAAAATGTAGTGAGAAGTTCTTCGCTGAAGACGGTGCAAAAGTAATGATAGATAGACTGTTAGAGTTCCTAACTGTCTTAATACCAAATGTGACGTTTGAAGTGCATGTGGGATCTAAGCAGACTAAATGCATTAGCGACGACGCACTAAATGCATCGCCTGTGGACGTTTTAGCCATTTGTGACACCCTACCCATCAGTGTTAGTTATGTTGTAAAATACGAACGTGGAATGCGAGATTATGTATTGGATATGTTCAATGTAAAATCTCCTATCGTTTGGGAATCGGGCATCATCGGCATGCCGATGGGTGAATACACTGGTCAGACATTTGGCTATGAAATAGAGTTACTATTACCAAAAGACCACGGAAAACGCGGTATGAGCTTACTTGGTTCTGTTAACGGAACGATGATATCTAAAAAAGATGCTGCGCACGTGGAGGGTGTATTTGTCTCAATGAAGAAATGCTTAGTCAAATACATCGATGATGCGGATATTAAGAACTTCTTTCTCACTAGATATGTCATGCCTTTCGTTGGTTATATTACAACTGACATACAAGGAGCTACGTTTCAGGGACAAGATAAAAACAATTTTGTTAACAGTGAATTCCTAGCCGCATATTGTAAAGTATTGTCTGCTGGGTTCAATAAGCTCCCTGATACATATTGGGATAATCTATACGATATTTTGTATGTTGACATTGAAGAGAAGTATCATAAGAATATGGATAAAGGACTCAATGTTGGTAAGGGTCTAAAGAATGTCGCATTTGGATTATCGAAAGATAATGTATATGTCGGATGTAGATCTACCGATAAGACCATGACTGAATTATTCATAACCGAGGGTAATTCTGCTGGAGATTTTGTTAAGCAGTTACGTGATACTAACACACAGGCAATATATAAATTACGCGGTAAGCCGATTAATCCATTAAAGTGCAATAGTGCTAAATTTAATGCGAATGATATAATTAAAGATTTAAAAAAGATATTGGGAACATCGGTAACTGATACTACGCTAGAGCATTTAAACTTCTTTAAGATAGTAATACTAACTGATGCCGATAATGACGGATATCATATCACCGCATTGCTAATTACTATTCTGTATAAGATCAATCCTAAGATTGTCACTAGGGGCAGGGTTGCATTATCTAATCCCCCGTTATACGTATTACAGAATGGTCCAGACACTATGTTTATTCGTGATAAGAAAGCATTGATGGATACAAAGGTGACGGCATATGAGACAATGTTAGATGTGCACTTACTATCCACTAGTGGCACGAAATATCGATTATCTGGTGCGAATTATAGGGATATGGCATATCTCATTACACGCGTTGGTAACATGTTAGAAGCCATGGGAAACAAGCACATCATTGAACCGGCAACACTAGAGCGATTAGCTCATGTTATTGATTATCTTGAACCTGGGAAGATTAATACAAAGAAAATCGCAGAGGTGTTAGGACTAGATGACTGTTTTTATCAGGAAGAGAGTAATAGTCTCGTATTGGTTTATTTAGGAGCCGAGGACATTATCAAATTGGATAGGTTGGTAAATGAGATTAGGGAATATGTGCTCCCCATATTAAACGATATGCGCTGGGAAGAAATAACTTTCTTAGTCACCACGTTACATATGGAGAAGACTCACCCTAAAGCAATGGATGAACGTCCTGTTTCCATATGGACCCTATTTGAATTATTTCGGTTAATCGATAAGCGATTTCACATTAGTCATATGAAAGGACTTGCCACGATGAAAAAGAAACAATTGCGGGAAACATGTTTAGATAGAGTGACGCGTAGTTTCACCACCTTGAGTTCTGCAGGAGATGTTGACAACATCTTTAGAATTATGGGCGTAGATATTGCCGCACGTAAAGCACTAGTTGCGGCGAACATTGCAGAGTCATTATAGATACATATAACTACATTGTATATTTTCTCAATATACGTGTAGTTATATATTACATAAATACACATAATCATAAAGGAGGTGTATGAATGTTAGGATACGAAATAGTCTTAGGAATGAGTTTAATCTATTACAACCTAATTTCTTCGACTACCGTATGGAGGTTAATAAATCGTTACGTATGCGAATGATTTTGGATAGATTAGCCGTGATGTATTGGTTACGGGAAAGTTCATTACATGAATATGTAAACAAGGTAATAGTAGGGTGCTTGGCAGACGAAATGTATCATCTGCCGAGGTATTTAAGAGATAAAATATCTCAACCGTTTTTATCAAAAAAGACACATGATAGCAATACGACTTTGTCGTTAATAAATCGATGGGTGAGATGTTCGGATGGATTAACGAACACATTAATTTATGGACTAATCATAAGTTTCTTACATCCGCGTATAGATATTGAAAAAGAGACTCGGATGTATATGAGCTTGTGTAGGGACTACCAATATCGTGCATCGCTAATTATGAACAATAATCCGATAGAAAAAGATATAGAGGTAGATAGCATTAACTCAATTAAGTTAATCAAATCACTTCAACGTTATTGTTATGACGTATTCGTATCCCCTAAAACATATAATCAAGAATGGGCAGATAAGTTGTTTTTGGGAATTAACATCATAACATCGGGTATTTTGGTAGCCCACACTAGGCGTGGGTCATCAATCAATAACATAAATAAGTATGTTTAATGGAGCTAGGAGAACAAATGAAAATAAAACCATCTCGCGATATAACCAGGAATAGGTTTAAGTCGATGTTGACAGGCGGAGTACCAACCGAAGATAAATCCGTAGGAGGACAACAGATCTTCCGACCTGAAGATATGCATAAGACAAAGAATATACTATCCAAACTATTGCGAAAGATATTCATAGACAAGCAAATCTCTAAGAAATATTTAGAGCTTAAATATAGGGAATATGCGATCAATGTATTAGATGAGCCACCATCAACTATATCTACGGGAAAAGGGAATTTACTTTCGGCAATCACTAGGGAAGATGTAACATTTAAGAAATTTTATGAAGTGCTACATCACATTCTTGGATTTGAGTTAGATATACAAATTGGAGTGGAAGAGAAAGGCGAAACGATAACTTATTCCGTAACAGAACATGCAAAAAAGGAGACGCAGTGGTAGACGAAAATGAATATGGAGATATGACTGCAGAAGAGGTCGTGGAGCGCTCTATGCGCGATTATGGCTTCCACACACATAGGTCCAAATTACCGTGTTGTGTCGATGGCCTAAAACCAATCCATCGGCGTATTCTGTGGACGGTTAAGGATGATAAAAAAGAACGAAAAGTAATCTCGATCGCAGGTGCAGTATTGGAGAATTATCATCCGACAGGCGATGCTTCAATTGCAGATGCTATTTCGCGATTAGCACAACCGTTTACCAACATGATCCCACTGATGCATTCTGACTCTAATGTCGGGGCTTATGGTGGAGGTGATGTAGCACAAGCCAGATATTTACTAGTTTGTATTTCCGATTTTGCAAAAGATGTTTATTTCAACGGAACGGACAATAGTACACTAACTATGATCCCTGCAGAAACGGGAGTAGGGTACGAGCCACAATACCTAATACCTAGGCTACCAATGGCTCTGCTGACTGGTAACTTCGGTATTGCAATTGGGCACAAAGTCCAAATGAATCCTATTAACTTCACATCATTGTGCAAGTTGGTAGTTGATTATGTTGAACTCGCTACGCGTTATGGTATTGGGAAAATACCACATAACATAAAGGTGGAGAAATTAGCGAAACATATGCTCCCTGATTTCCCAACAATTGGTACGATTAGGAATCGTAAGGAATTAGTTAGCGCCTACAATAATTCTGATTTCGATGTTGGTGTGTATGGCGATGGTGTGTTGGAAATATATCCAAACAAAATCGTAATTAAATCATTACCATATGGTGAGTCTGTTGGAGACATGTTTATTAAATTAGGAAATATGCGTGCCGGCAACCTAAAAGGAAAGTCAAACTTCATCGCACAACATGTTCAAATTGTAGACGACTTATTGGAAGGTAATACAGAAGCTACAATTGAACTCCTTATGAAACGAGGCCATTCGCCATTTATGATATTGAATGAGCTAAAGCAGGTTATTGGATTCACGAAGCGTAGGAAACCTAGTAATTTCTTGCTTGATAAAGATGGCGATAGTAAGTATATGCATCCGTTCGATATATTAGACACGTGGTATTTGGAACGTGCTCGGTCTGTTACTGGGGAAATTAAACACCGACAGACTAAATATATACGGCAAATACGTGAGCTATTAGCATTGATCGTAATTAATGACGATATGGATTTCGTAGTTGACTTATTTAGGAATAAACTAAAGAAATATCCTGTAACTAAAGCCATTGATACGATTAACCCGTTATGCGAACGATTCGGATTAACTGATACTCAGGCAAGGTATTTGGCATCATTGCAATTACGTCAGTTAACCTCAACTGGCGTTGCCGAATTACTCAAGCAGAAGGAAGACGTTGAGATAAAGATTAAGCGGCTACAAGAAGAGTTTGTCTCTATTCCCGACATTATTCGTAATGATGCTGAGATGCTAAGGCGCAAATATGCTGCTATGGCACCTAGGCGATATTGTATCCCTGCGTATATTGGAGCAGCGAGGATCAATGGGAATGGTTATATTCAGTATACTTCATATACTGAACTAGATAAGATAATCCAGCTACATGGGAATAATAATGTAGACATTATAGACTACCCTGCGCATCCGAATCGATTGGTAATCGAAGCAGATAAGGTGACGGACGAAAGTAAATTGACTCACCCTAAACAATTCACTGCGGATAATCTTATAGTTGCTAACCACAAGCCAAAATATACGATTCTCTTAGCGAATGGATGTATTCGTAGGATTAAGGGAATTGTATATGCTGAGAATACGCCATCTAGTGGACACGTATATGTATCTAGTACGTTTACGGCTATAACTAAGACTGGAGAAGTTACGAGGATGGATGCATCCGAAGTAACCCTACGGAAATCAGCTAAATCAACAGGGGTGAAAACAGACATTATTTATATTAGTCCAATCGTTGACGACGATATCTATGTGTGTTTCTGCAATACCAAACGCCCTAACACTGTGGAAGTGGCTAGGCTTAGTGGCACTGGAAAGATTATGACTTTAGTCATTGGTAAGACTACGATCATAGGTGTTTTCCCTGCTGGCAAGTTTGATTTATCAATTCCGACGGAAGTGTTAAATAGGTGTAGTGTGCGCCACATGATAATTACTAAGGATTTATGTCCTATCGGTAAGACAGTACAAATCTTACCAAACGCTAAGAAATTATCAAATGGTACACCGATAACTAAACGCGCACGGCGTTCCAATTTGTATTATATAGATTAACTACGACAAAATAAGGAAGGGATTCCCTTCCTTATTTTATTACAGTGAGAACCCCCTATTAACTCTTATTTTTTTCTAATTCCAAACATTCTATGGACTTGGGATATAGGAGAAAATAAATATCATGAGCAATATCAGCAAAAAGAAAACTGCAATATTGAAATACATAACTAAACATTTTAAGAAGCTAGACCCAACAGGTCACAATATAAAACGATATACTGACATGTTGACAGGGATGTCGGATGTAGAATTCGACAGGTTTATGCACGCTATGAAAAAAGGAGAGAATCAATTCCATATTGTTCTACCGAATATGACCGAGCGTCCCTCAATGTCAGATATCCTTGAAGTAGCAGATGCCACTGGAACGGAACTATTCCATCGCATTTATCAAACCGATGCGGCTACAGGAAAACGATTTCTTTCTAGGCACAAATACCCAGTATTTGATTTACCAATTCGAAGACTACAACAATTTCTAGATAAGAAGCTATCTGTTGCAGATGGCGATAGTAAAATAGATGGAATGACAGGTCAAGTTACAGGCGATGATAGAGCCGCAGGAATTACAAACCCTGAAATACAGGCAATGTTAGCCAAAGGCCTTAGTAAAACATTAACCGAGTTTGTAACCGTACGCGGTGGCAATATTGGGGCATATGGCGATTTTAAACAACACATCGAAGAACATGGCAGCGTCAGATTAGACGAGTTAGAAGTTACCACTAAAACACGCTCGGTTGTCGTCGCACAAATCCTATTAGAGGGCATGCATTTACAGAACAATATAGCAGAGGGTTAATATATGGCAAAACAAAAAATATTTATAACTCAGAAACGTCGTCCGCCACAAGCAGAAGTTGGGAAACTTACTGGGAATATATCTGTAAATAAACTTAAAACGGAACCATCTGCTAAAGTCGTTGCCTTGGCAAATGCTTCAGGTAAATCAATAACTTCTGACAATGACTTGGTACAAGCTGAGGAAATTGTCAAGAAGGATGTTACTTCTGCAATGACACGTCCTCCGGGTATGTCTAGGCGCGAATATCATAGTCGCTTGGCTACAGGTAAGTCGTTATTTGGCCCAGGTGCAATACCTGTAACTGTTGGAGATGGAGTAGCAGTTACTACTAGCGGTGGAACCATCGTGACCACTGGTGAAAAGTCATTGGCACAATTACAACATGCACGTCTCATGGACCTACTCGAAAATAAGGGATTACCTGGTCTCCCAGACCCACCTAAGGATTGTAACCAAACTGATGAGTGTAATCCCGATGTTGCTAAGCCACCAACAGGTATGGCACCAAACGATAAACCAACGGATCCGTGTTTAGCAAGTATGGAGGAAGTGAAAAAACATATTGATAATCATCCGTGTCCTGATTATAGTAATTTTGCATTCGAACTACCTGGTTTTAATTTACCAGACTTTGATTTACATTTTCGGTTCCCTTCGTTCAATTTGGGATTAGATTGGGCAATAGATTCAGGCTTTGATAATTTATTTATGCACCCAGATGCACCTTGTAATGAATTGACCGATGCATTAGGCCCTAGAAGGTTAGGAGAGCTTGCACGAAAGATTGGTGGTAAGGGTAAGCCAGGAATGTTAAATAATATGATATCATCTGTTG
>Ga0256837_1001988_pt1 | contig 13288 bp, 13 predicted proteins | sample 4562384metaG_FD_185976 | JGI IMG/M metagenome (GOLD analysis project Ga0256837, IMG submission 185976) | Hydrothermal vent microbial communities from Guaymas Basin, Mexico - 4561-384 | ecosystem: Environmental > Aquatic > Marine > Hydrothermal vents | place: Mexico: Guaymas Basin | collected... | reverse complement strand
GTATTTCCAATAATACATTTCAAAGTATGGAGTTGTATTATCGTAAGCAGTTCTCTATATCAAAATTATTAAGCTATTTTAAAAAGGCTTTTAGAATAGCTCCAATTACTTTAAAAAATTCTACTGATGATACACTCTACAAACATAAGTTGTTAGGAATATATCTTTTAACAAAATATTCAAATGCGGAATTTGAGATTCTAGCTAAGGAATTTAATACTTCACTAGAAACTATTAATCTAATTGCTTCCAACAACACATATATGACAACTTTTCAAGATGATATAAAACTATTTTTTAAACAGTTTGAAGATGATTTTCTGATAGATAGAAAATCCTCACTAGCATTTAAAGAATCTGTGGAGTTAGCTATATCAAGACAATCTAATGTCGAAGAAGATATAATTTGAAAAATCACTACTTAGGTGTAAGTTATGGCATATAAACACGACTACGATAAAATATTAACTAGACTAACAGTAATACTTTCAAAGCTAAACGATGGAGAGGCTCTATCAGTAAAAGAGTTAGCTAAAGAGTTTAATACAAGTGATAGAACAATCCAAAGAGATTTTAATGAACGATTAGTATCCTTTCCCATTTATCAGGAAAATAAAAAATGGAAAATGCAAGATGGATTTAGGGTTGAAAAAACTAAATCCCTTGAAGATGAAATAGTTCTTGATATTATAGAAAAGATTACAGAGGGCATCGGTGGTAAATTCTCTACAAAAGCTCACAAACTTCTCTCTAAAATCAAAAATGAAGACTTCAACCCAATTTATACTAAATTAAATATAGAAGATATAAGTGATAGATTTGGAGATATACAAGTTCTTGAAACTGCGATAAAAGAAAAGAAAGAAGTTAAGTGTTCTTATGATGACGAAAGACACGATGTTTATACTACAACTATCCAACCACTCAAGATAGTTAATTTTGAAGGGTTCTGGTATCTTCTTGCACTAAGAGATGATGTTCTTAAAAAGTATTACCTTGAAAATATTTCTAACCCTAAAATCACAGATGCTACATTTAAAACAGATAATAAACTTGGCACTCTTCTTGATGAGTCAATCTCTGTGTGGTTTCAAAGAGATACAGAACCATTTAAAGTAAAAATATTTGCAGATAAATCAGCGGCTAAGTTTTTCAAACGTCGTCCTCTACCAACTCAAAAGGTAGAATCACTAAATACTGATGGCACTATGGAATTTACTGTCAAAATAACTCATGAGATGGAAATATTACCAATCATTAAATATTGGATACCACATCTTTTTGTGATTGAACCTGAGTGGGTACAAGAGATTATTGAAGAGGATTTGGATACTTATAATGAAAAAATGGTTCAAATAAAATAGCTTCTCCTCTTCAACCCCACACAAGAACCACATAAACCCCTCTAAAACCGTTTAAATCTTCTTCAACCGTGACAACATCGTTTTCACTCTTTAAAGGCTCCTGGCGGTTCTTATGAGAGTGTTTTAAATACAATACTCTGGATAATATCGTTCCATATATCTCACAATAGCTTTTATCTGATGAAGTGTTTGTTCTGTAAATCTAGAGTCCTCCTCCCATGATAAAAACTCTTTTGCATTCCTATAATAATGTGATTTTACATAAAACGGAGATTTCTCCGCTTCTTTTCCAGGTCTAAATTCAAATAATAAACTATTCCAATTTCCTTTTGTAGTCATATGTATCCCTTATTGTTTAAATTTTAATATCCGTCATAAAAGTGAAGTATTTTAACCCCTCGTTATTTCAACACAGACACAATAATATTGTGTCGGGTTTTAAGAAGCTCCTGGCGGTTCTTATGTGAGTGTTTTCATATTAAATACTCTGGATATTCTTTAGATAATAACTCTGCTGTTTCTTCAATAATTAACTTAGTTGCATTTTGTAGCTTTTTCAAATACACTTTATCAATCAAATAGCTGTGTTTTGATTTGTATGAATTATCTAAATAACCAATAAATTCTATCAATGTTTCCCTATACCACTTTATAATTTTAGGTTTAGAAATATCCATTTGTTGTTCAATACTTTTTAAATCAAATGCTGTGTAATATACATTATCATAATATTCGCATGTATCGCCTAATGTAGGGTATGGTGCTTTGAATAATCGTTCTATATTTAAATTTACTTTTTTCATTTTATGTCCTTGTTTAATTTTTGTCCTTACCTAAAAGTGAAGTATTTTAACCCCTCATTATCGAACAACACACATCTAATGTGTGTGTCTCCTAAGAAGCGTCTTCTATACGAGGAAAGGTATTGTTTTGAGCTGGGTATTTAGGCATTGAACTACCTACCACCAGTCTTTCATATCTTTCTATCGTAGCTTTTTGCTTCTCAATAACAACATTTTGCTTTTCAATAGTAGCTTTTAACTCAGCAATAGTTTGTGCAGCACTTTGATTTGGCATAGAAGCTTGAAAACCGTCCTCACTGTTAGCACTGTCTTGCTTCTGATTACTTTCAGTTACTTCATTTTGAACCGTTGTTGCTATTTCAGTATTAGAAGCTTCTAAAGTATCTTTAACTGTTGCATCAGTTTGCTTAATCAAAGGCTTTTGGCGCTTCTTATCTATTTTTCTTTTAGGTTTTAAGATTTCATATCTTCCATTCACAAATAACTTGAACTCATCATTAGTTAAAAATGTCATATCATAAAGAGCATCAAGAGATTGTCTTTTGAACTTAATAATATCTTTAACAGTAAGCTTTGTTATTCTTTCGTCTCTCGCCAACTTCATATAAGCATTTGCAGTTTTAAGAGAAAACCCAAAGGATTGCTTTTCAAACTCATCTTTATAGACTTTTCCTTCAGTAAAACACTTCTCATGAAAGATAATAAGCTCTTGACCAACTTTAACTTTATTGACTAAACCTATACATTTTTGTTCAAGTGCTTGTTTCATAGATAAAAGATAGTTTTTATCGGCTTCTTCTGATAGGTTAAAATACTTGTTGATATTTTCTACTTCAGTATTAGTATCAATAGAATTTTCAACAACAAATCTACCCTGAACAATCTCACTATCCATCATTGTAACTTCATGCACTTCTTGGCTATTAAGAGTTTTGTAGTTAGTTATAAGCACTTCAGTAGAAGTTCTCCCCTCCGTTTCTAATGAGCATTGGTCAGCATATGATTTGTTTAAATAAATAACATTATAATCATCATTTTTTTCAGCCCAATCAATTAATATATGATTAGTTCTACCATTATGGTGTATAACATTAGATAGTGCAAAATTCACTTTACGCTCATGTAATGAATCCAATGATTTTAAGAAAGCTATTTCTTCTTTCTCTTCCCACTCAATTCCATATTTATATGCTGTTAATAAGTATGCTGGGTCTAAATACACAAAATCATTTTCTTGAAAATTATGAGCATCAATAAACTCATAACTACCACTCTGAAAATCCATTCTATGAGCATTGGCAATTAGCTTATCTGTAAATAATAAAAATTTGTTTTTGAGGGATTTATTGAAATCTCTATATCCAAAGCCCTTATTGAACTTCTTTTGCTCCTTATCCCTTTTACTATAACTGATGTTATTTTGATATGAAAAAACCATCAATACATAAAACATACTCCAATGCTTATCTTTACTTTCGTTATAAGCTTTTCTTAGTTGTATATAAGCTTCCTCATTATCTATATTAAGGTTATATTTTTCTATAACAGCTAAAACAACTTCGTAGTTTTCTGCCACTGTATTTTTGGATAAATTTTCAACTACATCAGATAGGTTCTTGTCAATATCATTATAAACAACACTTTGAGCTTCAACATTTAAACCAACGATACCACCACCACCAAATACATCATAAAATTTAGCAATATTTGATTTGAAGTAAGGCAAAATCTGTGGGAACAATTCTTCTTTGTTTCCAGTATAATTGAAAGGGCTATTAACGGGTTTTTCACTTGATATTCTTTTTAATTTTCCATCAATATCCTTGATTTTAAGGTTATACTTCTTTAGAAATTCTGCTTTTTCTTCTTCCGTTTTAGTAACTACATAGTGACCCATAGGTGCTAGAGCTTTGGTAGGAATAACTTTATCAATAGAACTTTTCACTTCTTTATCAAGTATTTCAAGCTCCTTAGCTTTTATTAAGTAGTTATGAACTTCATCAACATTTACATAGTAATGCCCATCTTTTAACTCTGATTGAATTTTCTCTTTTTGCACAAGAGTTTTAACTTCACTCTTTGATATGCCTAACTCTTTTGCTGCATCTGATGCAAGGCTATTACAGTCGACTTTTTCTTGATTTACATAACTTTCGTTTGGTGTTAAACCTACTGTAGGTGTAGCTTCTAAACCGTTATCTACTTTTGTAAGTGCTACTGCTTCTGTATCCATATTGTTCTCCTCTGAACTGTTTTTTATTTTTGTATTTCTACGATTAAACACATTTGATATGTGCTTAAAGATAGGAATTGTGAAGTGCCTAAAGAGGCACTTCTTATAATGTGTATTCTGGATAGGTTTCAGAAAGTTTCTCTAATATTGCTCTGCGTGGTTGAACGAGTTGTTCCATGATTTTTGGCAGGATGATAGTTTTATGTAAATAACTAAACTCATCTTGTGCATTTTCAACATAAAATCCAACTATTATGTTATATTCGGATTCCCATTGTTTTTGCTCTGCTTCTGACATACCTTCCCAATCCATACCTGTTTCTCTGCGTGGGTCATTGTCATCAAGTTCTTCATACAGATATTCGTAACATTGTCCATCAATATCTAAACACGAACCTTGGTCATTTAACCATTGTGTTTGTATATCTGCTTCCATCTCATATATATTTACAAGGTCTGCTATTTGTTCTTCTAATATATCTTCAATCTCAAATTTAAGCAGAGAAATATATTCTTTAACCTCGTCCAAATCTTCTTCATCAATCTCTGAAAAAGCTTCAATATCTTTATATTCTCTTTCAAGAGTTTCACATTTATTCTGATAATTAGTAACTATTCTAAGCCAATGTTTCTCGTATTTTGTTGTGCGGTCATCATCTTCAATTAAATGCCATTGACAACCTTGTGTATAGTTTTGTGTTAATGCACAACAATCCTCTAAATCTTTTTCTGTTATCATATTTTTTCCTGTATTAATTTTTAGTTTCTAACCCTGTTTCCAGAGAGATTTTTGACATTGAAATTGCGTTATCAACTTCTAATAGTCCAACATAAGTATGATTTTCGTGATTGTTTGAGCAGAAATGCTCTACAAAATAGTTATAGACACCACTTTATAGAGAACTCTCTCAAACCGTCTTTATTATTCACTTCAATTAACCTTTTTCAAAGATTTTTATATCTTGCTCCTTGTTCTTTTACTTCTTTTAGCTTTAAATTGTGTACTCAGGATAAAACCATTCATAAAACCTTATTAAAAGTTGATGATAGTATTTACCACCGTTAGTAAAATCAATATCCCTTTCACGCAATGAATCATTATACAAATAAATATTCATGGCAGTGCTATGCCTTTTTGGGCATAAATAGTGTGTTGAGCCATTTAGATATAAGTGCTTACTCATCTTCTGGATAACCAATATAAGCCATTACTTCACTATACAAATGCACATCTCTATCCCTTGCTTCTAAATGTCGTGGGATTACATAATAACCTGGTAATCCTTGAACTTCATCACCGTTAAGTAAGTGTCCAATGTGTATTAATAACCTACTTATTAGTTTATCAGCTTTAAAACGCTCTGTTTTTGGTTCTGTTTTTTGCTTCAATTCAACTTGCTCAATATATCCGTTATACTCTTTGTATATTTGCTCTTTTTTATAAGCCATATTTTCTCTCTTTAATAGATTATTTTACTGATAAAGACCAGTTATGCTTTTATTAGATTAAGCCCTAATAGTGCTTTTCTTCATTTTGTTATTAATTCATAAAACATTGATTGAAAGAGAGAGTAGAAAAGCTTTATATGCAGATGTAATATACATCGTTTCATATAGAAGTATCCTCTATATTCTGATTTTCAATCGTGTTTTATACTAGTGCTGATTTATGGGGTGTTTGAAAGATTGTAAGATTTAAAAAGACCTATATCTTCTTAAATTTTACAATCCTCAAATCCGCCATCCTTTTTATTGATTGACATTCGTAATTCCTTTTTATTGATGAACTATTGTTACAATTCCTTAACGGATATTCAACGTTCAATGTTTCTAACTTATCACATTAACTATTCTAAACTTGTGACATATGAAATTATATACTACAAGTTCTTTAAATAAACTTAAAGTCATAAAATATACCCTTAAAATTATACCTTAAAAGTATATATCTTGTCAAGTATCTAATATTTTAAGTATTAAACACCTATTTTTAGGGGTTTATATCAATAATACACATATATGAAAAAATAAAGTATTTAAGAAAATTATCAATATTTAGGAATAAAGCTCACTTTTGCGGATTTTGTGGTGTAAATTTCCTATTTATATTTTTATCAGTAGTATGATATACTCTATAAACACATAATAGACTTCTTAGGATATATCATAAATGAGAAATAACACTGACGGCAAACAAAAAGTAGAGAAAAAGAGTATTGTATTAACTCCTGAATTTGTAGCAGATGATATATACCAAACTCTCAAACGCTATCCATTTAAGAATATATTAGACCTTGGTTGTTTTGATGGTTCTATGAGTAAATATTTCAGAAGAAAGAAAAACTCTAAAATTATTGGTTTAGATGTTGTCGACGATTACGAAAGTAAGTTTGATACATTTATTCATAAAGATTTTTTGGAATGTACCAAAGCTGATTTCAAAGATTTGAAGATAGATTTAGTAGTAAGTAATCCTCCATTTGGAATGAACAAACAACATGGGTCTCTCTATCCAGATTTGTTCTTGAAGAAAATATTTGAGATATTTGGAGATAAAATACCTGTTGTACTTATTGCGGGGCATTGGTTCTTATCAAACAACTCTTCACGAATAAAATATTTAAACACTCTTAATATGACCAAGAACACCACTTTACATAAAAATGCGTTTGCTGGTTGTGGTGTAAGTGTTGAATCTAATATACTCTATTTCAATATTAGATTAAAAGATAAATCAAGTATCTTAGATATCAAGAAGATTGAGAAAAAACAGAAGTTTAAAACAGTAGCATTTTCAGAAGCTCAAATGGTGTATATGAAAGACAATATAGATAACTTTAGCGGAACGATCAAGAAGCTTATTAAGTCTGAATATCCTGATTTTCCAATGTAACTTTAATAGAGTGTAATACTTTTAGGTGGATGACGGCTTTTTAATCAACGCTGATTTTGAAGTTAAAACAACTTTAAATCCCTTAGTAAAGGTAGTTAACAAACAAAGAAGCTAACACTTTGTCATGTTGACGACTTTCAATTTACTCCTTTTCGGCATCTAGTTGCCTTTGGGCTTCTTTAACAAATTCATATTGAACATCTTCTGGATATGTCAAGAATATATCCAACCAATCCAAATCTTTATGCTCTTGTATTTTTTTACTAACAACAGGTGAAACTTTTGCATAAGCTACCCATTTAGATTTGGACTTCCATTTTTTGCCTTTAAATTTTCCTTTTCTTGGAGAGGATTGTTTAATACCTAGCTTCAAAAATCCATTCAGCTTGATAGTATGTCCTTTACAAAGTGCATCTATAATTGTTGTTTCAAGTAATCGTAAAATATACTCAACTCCATCCTTGTTTGAAAAGGAACATTGTCTATTAACCTCTGCGATTAGCTGTCGTCTTGTCATACTGTTCTACCTCTTATTGATTTTCAATCTTATTTATAGATTGGATTTGAATATTTAAAGATATTTAGAAAAAATGGGTTTATATGGTTGCTGTCCGAAGGATGCTTGATTTTATTTTTTTGAAATAAAATAGGGGCAACTACATACCCTTTATTTCTATTGAACTTTCCAAGAGAAGGTGTATATATAATTTAATATAGGTGTTGTTGAACTGCATTAGTTTATTTTAAAAGATGTATGGTAGAAGTTGGTGATAGCATTTTCACCAAGCACTCACCTTTATGAAAGACACACACATTCTATGTGTGTCTGTGGCTGTTTTTTGTGTAGCTATTAAAAATACTACCGTGTATTTCCTTCACTTGGGACTAAGGTTTAGGCTGTTTTTACTGCAAATTGAACTTGGAAATCTGTGTACCACCATATTTTTTTTATGAAAAAGCTTCGTGTTTTTTGCTCTATCTTGTTTAAAATATTTCTCAAAAGGGGGTGTGTTTTTCTATGGCTAAATTATAGAGATAGAAAACACGTTAGCTTTTGATATTTATGGAAGTGTTTTTTGTCGACAGAAGTAAATTACTGTCCTCCTTTTTAAAATGCTACAAGTTTGTGTTTTATAGTATTGTTACATGGAACTATTTTCCATACATTACATTTCATCATCTCATCGTGTATGAAATCTAATGTTTCATAAATATTTTCAGTTTTTATTTTGTCATCATTTCTATCAACAATTAAATATTCAGAATTTACCCAATATTTAGTTAGGATATTATCCTCGTTGCCTAATACTATCATATGCTCATAACCGTCATTTGGAATAGAATTTCTCAGACTATCTTTTTGTTCTTCTAAAAATTTAATTAGATTGAACTCTGCGATTGTTTCTTCATCACTCAGTAATATAGTTTTAGTCTTGGCAGCCCAAGCCTTTGGATTAGTTAGATTTCTTCTTGCATTCACTTGTCCTTGAACTTTGTTCTCTACAAATTTTATAAAGGCAATATCTTTTGAACTATCATCAACCGTTTCAATTGTATCAGTGGCTTCTTCAGTTTTTAGTTTTTTAGGAGCTTTCAGCTTTTGTTTTGAAATTTCAAATCTAATCTTATCAATCTCTTTTTTACCATTTAGTAATAGTTTGTATTTAGTTTTACTAAGGACTTTTATATCAGTATTCTTATTGATAAGCTTGATTGCTGTTTTTATCTTGGAAACTATTTGTGATTTAGTTGTATTTTGAGAAGGCATATTCAACAAATATTCAAACTCCTTAATATCAATAATTCTTGGCTGGTTTTTATGTGCACCAAGAGCATCTTTAAGTAATAGATATAACTTTTTACTTGCATATGTAGTTAGGTTACTAATATTTTGGTAATTCAACTTTACCATTGGAATAGGATTAGTAAATAATTTTATAAATGCCTCATCAACTGTTACTTTAAAACCGTGAGATTTATTATGTTCATCTTTTAATATTTTTATATCAAATGGGACATGGACAGTATGCTCATTATCGTCATAGCTTTTTAGAAAATTATCCTTTATCTCTATTTGGTGTATTTTTAGAAGAGATTTTTTAATACTATCAGTATTAGGTGTTGATGCTAAAATATCTTTTAGCTCTGTATATAAAATTGTATGAGATAAATTATTTTTAGTATCATACTCATTTGAAGTATGGAAGATCAGATATAAGATAATATCAAAATCAAGTGCTGTCATTTTAAGTATCGCTTTGTTTTTTCCAAAGACTGTTTGAGCAAAAGCTGAATAGAGGTGTTTTTTATAAGTCATGTAAGACTCCTGTGTGTAATTCTAATTGTATTGGTTGAGCCAATAAAAACTAGTTACCATTCATTTTACAAAACTTTTTGATATTTTGAAGAACAAGCTTGAATTGTCTAATACAATGGTGAATTCTAAAATCAGTTGTAAAAGTGATTTTGTAGGAAACGATGGTGTATCACAAAAAACAAGGGTGTATATATAAAACCTATCGTGTATCCTTTAAAACAATGGCAAACCCCACTTTGAAAAAAGCCCTTATTAAATTGATAGTTTAAGAGGAAAAAATAGGGCTACAAATATTAAAGAATATATAAGAATATAACCGACTAACAACAGAGAAGTAGTAAGTGGGTTTTCTCTGACGAGAAAGTGGAAGAGCGGCAAGCCAATGCATAAGTTATAATTGAATCATTACAAATGCTTGAAGATAATTTTATTTATAACATATAATGAAAATAATTTCAAAGAGAGCTTATGATGATGTGTACCACTATAGTAAGGATGACAATCTTCAAGTAGAAGTAAAAGGAGAAGTTATAATCCAAGAAAATCAAATATCTGCATGAAATCAGTACTTATAATAGAAGGTAGAGCTTATCATATAGATTCAAATAATTTAGAGGAAATCAACCAACTTGTAATTCCTTATAAATATGGGTTTAAAACTTGATTGGATGCCGTTTCTGATAAAGTGGTCAAAATGACAATTATCATTGATTATTTGATGATGATTGAGATATTGAATAAATTCTCTAATCCACCAGAAAGTTACCTTAAAGGGTGTTAATGTATTAAATCCCAGTAATAGGGAGTTTGAGACACTTATTTAGTTGACTCTTCTTTATCAATACCCTATAATATAGATAATTAATACTTAAAAGGGTGTTTGATATGAAAAAGATTAGAGAAGTGATAACTGTTAGAGAACACAAGCAATTAAACGCATTTGTCGTTGCAGATGAAAAAATGAGAGATGCTACAAAAGAAAATCTACATAAGACTTTTTTACTTCTTTATTTAAGTGGCTGCCGCATAACAGAATTATTAGGCATTCGTAATAAACATATCCTTGAGATTATTGAGCATGGAGAAACTATCATCAATATTGAAAAACAGCACAAAGAGAGAAAACTGATTTTTACGGATGCTGGAATTAAAGCAATTAAAAAATTATTCACTAACTATAATATATACAATGAAGATGCAGAAGCATTTGTAATTCGCTCAAAAGGTGTTAAACATATTTCGCCAGATAAATCAACTTTCACTAAATTAGTAAATACAGTTATTCATGCATGTTTAGGTTCTCGTTATTCTTCACATTCGTATCGGGCTGGTGTAATTACAGAATTAGCTATTGAGGCGAAGGTGTCGATTGCTTTAATTAGAGATTACATAGGTCACAAAAATTCTGCAACAACACTTTCGTATGTCAAAAGTGATACTACTTCAATTCGTAGTGCTTTAGTTAGATAAACCCCTCCATTTAATCTTTTCCACAAAAAAAGGCTTTTATGCTCCTCTAGTGTCTATCTATAGGGGTTCTACAGGATATACTCTTCTCATAAGCCAAATACAACGATTATCTTCAATAAAAAGAATTTACAAATTTATAACTCCCTTGTGCTGGGAGCTGTGGAGGATTTAATGATTTTTCTTTAATTTTCTGAATAATGTTTTGTAAAATATTAAAAACTATAAAGATAAGCGCTTTTCGGAATAGAATTTAAAACAAAGGCTAAGTATGATTACTTTAGCAACAAACGATATAACAGATAGAAACCTATTAGAAGCAATCTACCAAGAGATGCAAACAATGAAACAAGCATTTATGAGTGTTCCAGATTACCTTGAAATCTCAGAGGTGGCAAAGTTTAATGATTTAAGCCCTAAAACTCTATACAAAAGAGTTGTAAGTAGTGGAGATTTTGAAGAAGATGTTCAATATAAACGAGTGGATGGCAATATCAAAGTTTCAAAAACAATCTTACACCTACTTACAAGAAAAAGAAGAAAAACTTCTAAAGGAGAGAAGTAATGAACGCAGTTGAACTTAAGCTACAACAGCTAGCAGACCCAATATTTAATAAAGTTACCTTCTCTAAAAGTGCCTCTATATTTGAAAGAGGTGGTATTTGGCAGATTAGTGGAAGAGTTTATCGTAATGGTACATTTGAAAAAGTTAGAAAATCAACTCGTAAGAAAGCAACAGCTTCAAATAAAAAATGGATTGAGAAAAACTTTGAAACTATTCTCTGGGACTTATGTGATTATAAGAGAGAGATTGACGAAAGACTGAACCAGGGCAAAAAGCAAAAAAAGACACTTTTCTCTGTGTTTGCCCAAGGAGTTTTAGATAGAAAGTTTGTGACGGTTGATGACGAAGAGTATGGTGTTAGCAAACATACTGTTAAGGATTATAATCAGAAATACAACAAATATATTCTTCCTTACTTTGAAGCATATTTTATTGAAGACATAGATATTGATTTGGTTCAAAAGTGGCAACAGTGGGTTCTAAGTAAAAAATATCAAACTGGTAATGAAATGAACCACCGACATATGCATAAAAAAACACTTAGTATTAAGATGCTCAAAAATATTAGAATAGTATTAAACCTTATCTTGAAAGAAGCAGAGTTAAAAAGGATAGTTAATATCAATCCACTTACTGCAGTAAAAGCTCCCGCTAGAAGTAAAAAAGGGAGGAAACCAGTAAGTTATTTATCTCTCAATGAAATTAGAACTATACTTGACGGGATTGACGGTTTTACTGCTGATGTAACAAGAGCAATGGATAGTAGAATTAGAAAGCAGTTTAAGAACATATTTTTATTTATGATAGGCAGCGGTTTAAGATCGGGGGAAGTTATAGGTCTGCAGTGGAGTGACATTAATTTTGAAGAGCAAACAGTATCTGTAAATCGTAGAATTAGAGATGGAGATATTGACAAACCAAAAACGGCTTCTTCTATTAGAACTATTCCAGTGTTAAAAGAAGCAATGGATGCACTCATAGAACAAAAGGAAATCTCTGGAAGTGATACTTGGGTTTTTACTAACCGATATTTCACTGAATACACAAGTCCTGGTCAATTAGATTGGATGTATAAGAAGCTACTAAAATATGTTGGATTACCAGAGGGAAGACTCTATAACTTGAGACACACGTTTGCGAGTAACCTAATTCATAGTGAGATAGAAAGTATAACAGTTGTTAGTGGATTGCTTGGACATAATGACAGTATTGTTACTCAAAATACATACATTTCTAATGTGGTTAAAAGTAATAATCTTAAAGGGAAAAGTATTTTTGGATAGTGCTTGAAAGCACCTATTTATGGTGGTTCTGGTGAGATTCGAACTCACGGTACGGTTAAGTACACATCCTTTCCAAGGATGCACCATCGGCCACTCGGACACAGAACCATTTTATTTGTTTTTCTTATATCTTACTGTTTCATTAGTGACGCACTATATACGCACTTGGCTTTTTCAAGCAACTTTATTCTCTGAAAGTCCCTATTTTAGGGGTTCTTTGAGATACTTCACGAGTTATTCGAACCCTAGATAGGTTGCCCTATACTCGCGTTCCAGGCGAGCGCCTTCGACCACTCGGCCAGCTGTCCTAAATAAGGTTGTGATTGTACCTAGTAGATACTTAAACACAAATTATGTAATTAA
>Ga0256837_1001986_pt1 | contig 13297 bp, 15 predicted proteins | sample 4562384metaG_FD_185976 | JGI IMG/M metagenome (GOLD analysis project Ga0256837, IMG submission 185976) | Hydrothermal vent microbial communities from Guaymas Basin, Mexico - 4561-384 | ecosystem: Environmental > Aquatic > Marine > Hydrothermal vents | place: Mexico: Guaymas Basin | collected... | reverse complement strand
TTCCCTTGTTGTTCTCGAAAGCAAGTCTTAGGTGCATTAACTAATCAAGAGATAGAGGTTGCATATAATGCTTCTGGTTGTCCTATGGTTGGATTTTTTGCGTATGGAGAGATTGGAGCATTTCCTGGTGGATATGGATTTCATAATGAAACATTCGTAACAGCGTTATTAAGAGAAAAGGATTAAGATGTCAATAGAACCTATTAAAAAAATCATAAATTCACTACCTGAGTCAGATAGTAAAAAAATGCTTGGTAGAAAAATAAAGATTTTAGAAAAAGATATAACTAGAACAGAAGCCAAATATTTAAAAGCAAATGAAGATAAATTAACAATATCTCATCTTTTAGCAAAAGTAAATCGTGAGCTTGAAGAGTCTTTGGATAACGAAAAAAGATTTATTGCATCAGTTAGCCATGAACTAAGAACGCCTCTTACAGCTATTCTTGGATATAGTGAACTGCTTGATGATACGGCTCTTAATAATAAGCAGAAGAGATACTTAACAAATATTGTTCAGAGTTAAGATCATCTTTTAGCTCTTATTAGTGACCTTTTAGATGTTGCAAAGTTGGAAGATAATAGAATAGAATTATCTCCTAAAGAGTTTGATTTAGATGATATATTAAATGACTGTGCATCGTTAATTAAGTCAAAAATAGCTAATGGAGTTGAATTTTTTACAGATATTCCACTTTTAGATTATCCTGTTATATCTGATGATAAGAGAGTTAAACAAATTTTTATTAATCTATTGTCTAATGCGTCTAAATTTACAAAGAGGGGTTCAATCCGTTTTTATATTAAGACCATAGAGGAGTTAAGAGATAATAAAGTTAAGTTTGTAATTAATGTTGATGATACAGGTGATGGTATTCCTGAAGAAGTTGCTGATACTTTATTTGATCCTTTTCAATCAACTGATAAGACTCAAGGTACAGGACTAGGTCTTTACATATCCCAACAACTTGCAAGACTAATGGATGGTGAAATTACTGTTGAGTCTAAAATAGGAGTTGGAAGTAGTTTTAGTGTAACTATTGTTATGGAAAAATCAGCAAAAAAAGAGTTGGGAATAGAGCTTAAAGGTGCAAATATCATGATGTTTGCAGATAGAGATGATTTTGTAGATAAAGTTTCAAAAGAGTTTATGGGACTTAATGTTAATTTCCAAAATTATTCTATTCAGAATTCTGATATTACCTCATCTCTAGTTCAGATGGTTGTTAGTGGTAAATTTTTTGATATGGCAATTTTTGATATGGATGTATTTAAAAATCATACAAATTATATTGCAGGAACGCTTAAAGCAATTAATCCAGAAATTAGATTAGTAGCATTAATACAAGAGGATAGTGATAAGCATCTAGGTGAATTTGATGAGGTTATACATAAACCTATTCCATATCAAAGATTTGTTAAGCAAATAGAGAGCATATATTCCAAAGAATTTTTTGGAGAAGAGCAAGAGATTGATTACTCTAAATTAGATATTCTAATTGTTGAAGATGTAGAGTTAAATAGAGAATATGAAAAAGAGATGTTAAATAACTTCTTCTCAATATCTTGTGATACAGCTGTTAATGGACAAGATGCCGTTGATAAAGTTAAATATAGAAATTATGATGCTGTTTTAATGGATATGAGAATGCCTATTATGGATGGATTGGAAGCAACAAGAGAGATCAGAAAGTTTAATAAAGATATTCCTATTATATGTATGAGTGCAAATGTATATAAAGAGGATAAAATAGCTGCACAAGAGTCTGGAATGGATGATTTTATTGAAAAGCCATTAGAGAGAAAAGATATAGAAAGTAAACTTATGAAACTATTGAATAATGAGTTTATATCACATAATAATTTTATATCAGATGATAGAGAAGAACTAGATTTTATATCCATAGTACCTGAAAAAATAAATAAGGTTTCTGTTGAGGAAGTTAAAATAGAAAAGATTATAGAGAAAAAAGAAGTAAAAGAAGTAGTAACAGAAAATAGTGAAATTATTGAAAGTAAGATAAGTGGTTTAGAGATGAAGCATATTATTATTAAACATTTAGAAAGCAATTTTAATCCAGATATTGCTAATAAATTATTTTTAAAAGCTATGGATAGTGTTATTGAGTATGTAAAAAGAATAGAAAGTAACTTTAAAATAAAAGATATACCAGCATTAGTTGAAGATTTCCATATTCTAAAAGGTGTATGCTCTAATATAGGTCTTCATGATATTGCTTTAAGAGCAGGAGAGCTTCAAAAACTATCTGAGAACGGAGATTTCTTACCCATATATCAACCTAAAAATCAATTAGTTTCAGAGTTAAAATTACTTATAAATGAGGTGAAATAGATGCATGATAAACTTATTAATGATTGGGCTGGATTAGGTAAAGTATCTATTCTTAGTGTAGAAGATGATGGTTTTAATCAGGAGTTAGCTTCAGCTGTATTTGCAGAGTTTGAAGACATTACAATAATACAAGCTGGTAATGGTAAAGAGGCGTTAATTAAATTATCAGAGAACAGTATAGATGCAATACTATTAGACCTTATGATGCCTCAAATGAATGGATTTGAGACTTTGGAGGCTATTAAGGAGAACTCTAACTATAAATCAATACCTGTTATAGTTGTAACTTCAAAAGAAGAAGAAAAGAGAAGAACCTATAAATTGGGTGCAAATGATTTTATATCAAAACCATATAGTCCAATGGAGTTGAAGCTTAGAGTCTTTAACCATTTAAATATAAAAAGATTTTCTGATTTAATAGACGATATTCAAGATAATTCAAAAAATAGTAAAGCTTCCTCTACTCTTAATATGTATGATTTAAGAGAGAGTTTGAGAATAGCTGATAGTTCACAAAAACAACTTTTATCAAAATTAGGTGCTTTAGCACATTCTGATATGCAAGAGGGGAAAAATAGCTCTAAGAGACTAGGTGAGTATGTCACTCTTTTATCAAGATTATATGGTTTAAACAATAGAGAGATAGATAATATATTCTATTCTATGTCTATTTACGATATTGGACTTTTGAGAATAACCAAAGATAAACTTATTAATGGAGATGCAAAAGATTATCAAGAGCATCCTAATCTCGGATTATTAACATTAGATGGATTAGAAGATACAAATTTAGTTAAAATGGCAAAGATTGTCACTTTAAACCATCATGAAAATTGGGATGGAAGTGGTTATCCAAATGGACTAGAGGGTGAATCTATACCTATATATGCAAGAATAGCAACTATTGCAGATTATTTTGATGAGTTAACAGTACCAAGAGTATATAATGAAGATACATTAAATTCAATAGATGCTCTTGAAGTTATGAGACGAGATAGAGGTTTAAAGTTAGACCCTAATCTTTTAGATATGTTTATAGCTAATTTTGAACAGTTTCGTGATATTAAAAATAGATTAACATAGTAATAATATATTAGTTTTTTAGTAAATGCCATAATATACCAATATATTCATGCCAAGCCTTCTCTGTTTTTCTCATCTGCATAGGAGATGGTATTGAAAATATACTATCTGTCTCTTTAATTTGAAAATCTGTTGGTGCAGGTATTGGATTTAATTTCATAGATTTGAATAGTAACATTGAACGAGGTAAATGATATGCAGAAGTTACAAGAATAAACGGTTTGATACCTATTAATTTTTTTAGTGCTAGAGCCTCTTCTTCTGTATCTTTTGGTAAATTATTCATGATAATATCATTTTTAGATATCCCACAAGAAATAAGACGCATTTGTGTTATTTTTGCTTCACTAACCTTTTTTAAAATGGAACGCCCAGAAGTTATTATTTTTAGGTTTGGTATTTTATGATAGAGTCTCATAATTTCCCATGTTCTAGAATCAATATCTCCACCTAATATTAGGGCATATTTAACATTTTTATTAATATTATCAGTATTTAAAACGGGATATTTCCTTTCTAGTGGAGCTATTAAAAAGTTTGCAAAAGGTGCATAAGATATTAATATTATCCATATAAAACTAATTGTTAATATTTTTTTTGCCCTTTTGATATTATTATGATAGAGATACCACAATCCAATCATACCAATAATAAACCACCAAGATGATGGCATTAATAGTATTGATATGATTTTTTTTACAATAAATGCAATTAAACTAAATTCCATCTACTCTTAAAAGTTTTGTTTTTCCTGTCATTAACTCTATTGTCATAGCCATTCTTTTAAATACACTCTCTTGTCTATATTCAAGATTATGTTTTTTACAAATTTCTTTTATAAGAGGTTGAGTCTTTTGGTAAAAACTTAGAGGCATATCAGGGAATATATGATGTTCTACTTGATAATTTAAAAATCCGTGTGCAAAGTCTCTCCAGTCTGAACCTGTATTATAATTTACACTTCCCATAATTTGTCTTAGATAAAATTCACCTTTCCCATCATATGGCTCATTAAACATATAAATATCTTCTGCTGAGTGGTTTGGAACAATAACTAAAAATGAGTGTAAATTTGCGAAGAATTCTGCAATTATCACAATAATTAAAGCATTAATTACACCTGTCATGCCAAATGGAATAAAGAGAGCAGGTATTACAATGAATTTAATAGCAAAATATGGCAGATAGTATTCCATCCATAATTCAAATCCAAAAGGTTTTCGTGGATCATATTCATAATCTAATATTTCCATCTTATTATCTTCTTTTAGCTTCTTGTTCTTTAAGATTCTAAGGGTATTTGGTGCATAATATGTATATTTCCAAGTTCCAGCAAAAATATAAACAAATATAGTTCTAAGCCACATAGGTGTTTTAGATTTAATAAGCCATTGCATATTTCTCTCTACATTATCAGGATCGTCAACTTCACCTAAATGATAATGATGCATGATATTATGCTCATAACTCCATGCATCAGGGGTTATCCAATCTAGCCAATCTAGATGTCTTCTACTACCTTTAGCATAATACTTTTTTGTATACTTTTTAGGTACATTTATTACTTTATCATAAGCTCCATGTAAAATAGGATGTGTAACATTTGCCCATCTCGCTACATTTCCCGTACTAATAAATATGGCAGATAATATTGCTAGAGACCAGAAAACAATACTAGGTAATCCATGTAAAATTATTTCAGCTAGACTAATAAGTGCAATTAAAAGATAACCAGAAAATGTAAATCTTCTACCCCATCTTTCCATTTTTAGAAGATGTTCAAAGTCCTCTTGATTAGGTGTACCTATCTTATCTTTCGCATCTTCTATATCTTTCTGAAGTTGCTCTTTATCAATATCTTCATATCGTGCATACTCTTCTGCCATATTCGCTCCTTATGTAAGTTATTAAATTTATACATTACTCTCGCTTATATATATCTTAATTTTTTAATAAATTATGATATAATGAAAGATACTTAACATCATAGGGGAGATTTAAATGATTTTCAGAGTAATATCTTTTTAAATGACTGATACTAAATATCTAAAAATAGAAATATCTGAAAATATTACTAATATAAACTCCATAGGTGATTGGAGATTAGAGAATGAGATAGCTATTGAAAAAGAGTTAAGAAATATTGATATATCTCAAAATATTGTTTGGGATTTTTCTAATATAAAATCTTTTGATAGTGTTGGTATTCTCTTATTTATAATATTTTATCAACAATTCAGTAAAAATATTAAAGTAACTGTTACTGGATATACCACAGAACAAAAAAAATTATATAATTTATTAATAGTGAATTATGATAGTAAAATTATTAAAGAAAAAAGAGAAGGTATATTATTTAGAATTGGTAAAGTTGTTGTATCAGCTTATCTTGAATTTACCTCTTTTTTAAATTTCTTAGGATATTTTTTTATATCTTTTTTAAGATTTTTTATAAAACCATCTAATTTTAGATATAAAGAGACAATGTATCATATACAACGCTCTGGAATTAACGCCATTTTTATTATTGCACTCACCTCTTTTTTAGTTGGACTAGTTATCTCTTATCAGAGTGCTGTTGAGTTGGCAAAATTTGGTGCAGATATTTTTATTGTTGATATGGCAGGAATATCTATAACAAGAGAATTAGCTCCAATGATTACAGCAATTGTTGTAGCAGGAAGAAGTGGTTCAGCTTATACTGCTCAAATAGGTGCAATGAAGATAACTGAAGAAATCTCTGCTATGCGAACAATGGGTTTTGATCCATACTATTTTTTAGTTCTTCCACGAGTTATAGCTTTAATGATTTCTCTCCCTCTATTAATCTTTTTTGCTGATATTATGGGAATTATGGGAAGTATGTTTGCTGCTAAAATGGAGCTTAATATATCTTATACGCAATTTATAGATAGATTGCAAGAGGTCTTAGCTGTTAAACATTTCTGGATTGGAATTCTAAAAGGACCACTTTTTGCTATTTTAATAGCTTCCATAGGTTGTTTTCGTGGTCTTCAAGTCTCCAATAATACAGAGAGTATAGGTAGTCAGACAACAGCTAGTGTAGTTAATTCTATATTTTTTGTAATCGCTTTTGATGCTCTTATATCTATTCTTCTAACACAATGGGGCATATAAATTATGATAGAAGCTAAAAATATAGTTACAAAGTTTGGAGATAGAATTATTCATAATGGTGTTAATTTTCATATTAATAAAGGTGAAATTTATGGGATACTAGGAGAAAGTGGAAGTGGTAAATCTGTATTAATGAAGCAGATGATTATGTTATTATCTCCCATATCTGGTAGTATGAAAGTTTTAGGATATGATTTAAATAGTATAAGTTATAAAGATGCTCAAAAACTACGTCAACAGTGGGGAGTTCTTTTTCAATTTGGTGCAATGTTTTCATCTTTAAGTGTGGCAGATAATATTAAACTTCAATTAAAAGAGTATACTGATATTAGCTCTTTTATATGTGATGAGATAGTGAAAACTAAAATTAGTATGGCTGGATTACCTGCTGAAGTTGGATTATTATATCCATCTGAACTTAGTGGAGGAATGATAAAAAGAGCATCTTTAGCAAGGGCATTAGTTATGAATCCTAAACTTCTATTTTTAGATGAGCCAACTTCAGGGCTTGATCCTATTGGAGCTAGAAATTTTGATAAGCTGATTTTAGAACTTAGAGATATTTTTGGAATAACAGTTGTCGTTATTACCCATGATTTAGATTCTATTTCATCAATTATTGATAGATTCTGTGTATTAGCAGAAAAAAGGGTTGTGGCAGAGGGAAGTTTAGATGAAGTTTTAGAATCAACTCACCCATTTGTAGAAAAGTTTTTTAAAAATGATTATGCTAAAAGGCATTTTCAGAAAAAAAGATATAAGGACGAAGAAGAATGTATAGTAAAGTAAATTATACACTTATTGGAGCATTTGTAGTTCTATTTGTTGTGGCTATTATATCTTTTGCTTTTTGGCTTGGCAATAGAGGTGTAGAAGATAATTATACTTTATATCTATTAAGAGTTAAAGAGTCTGTAACTGGTCTATCCAAAGACTCTGGAATAAAAATGAAAGGTGTTGATATTGGAATTGTGAAGTCTATATCCATTAATCCTGACAATATAGAAGAAGTCGATATTATAGTAAAGATTAAAAATAATATTCCGATTAAAGAAGATATGTTTGGTATTATCAAAATGTATGGCTTAACAGGATTATCTTATATAGATATATCAGGAGGTACAAATAGTTCATCTCTTTTAATTGCAAAGAATGGTTCTTTACCTATTATTAAATCTGGTGTATCTCTATTGTCAAAATTAGGTAACAATTTAGATGAGGTCATGATTAAGTTAGTAACTTTATTAGATAAAAGTCAAAGCCTCTTATCTGATAAAAATATAGAAAACTTTAGTAAGAGTTTATATAATTTTCAAAAGCTTTTGGAGAAGACTTTAGTTTTGGAGTCACAAGCTATTAAAACTCTTAAAGAGGGAGAGGATACACTAGTAGTTATAAAGAAATCTATAAAAGAGTTTAGTAAGGATTTTCACATAGTAAGTTCTAATATTAATTTAGCTACTAGAGATATTTATAAAGAGATTATTCCATCAATTAATAGTTTTACAAAGATGAGTAGAAGCTTGGATAAAATGGTGATAACATTTGAAAAAAGTGTTATTAGAGGAGATTATAATATGCAAAGAATTATGAAGCCAATTATAATAGATCTTCAAGAGTTATCCATTCAGATAGAACAGATGGCAACAGAGTTTGAAAAGAGTCCAAGTGATATATTATTTAAATCTACTAAGCCACAGAAAGGACCGGGTGAATGAGGTATTTAATTTTAATAGTATTTTTATATGGTTGTAGCCCAAAAATAACACCTATCATAACTTACAGCTTAAACCCACAAATAGATATAAAAGAGTATAAAGAAACTAAATATAAAAATAGTACCATAAAAGTTGCATACCCTACAAGTATTGATGGATTAATTGGAAAGAGAATGAGATATAGTTATAATGATTCAGAAGAGGGTTTATATAATAATGCAAGATGGAATTCTCACAGTGGAAGATTATTATTAAATATATTTATTAAAGCTTTAAATAAGAGTCATAACTTTAAATCAGTTTTGGACTATACATCATTGGTTGATACAGATTATCTTTTAGAGAGTGAAATTTATGAATTTTCTCATAAGATTAGAGGAAATTTATCTTTAGCTGTTGTATCTATTAAATTTAATCTTGTAGATATGAATAATAATATGTTAATAAAAAGTAAGAAGTTTGAATATAAAATACCAACAGATTCTTTTAATGCAAAAGGTTATACACAAGCAACAAAAAAAGCTCTTGAAAAAATATCTCTAAATATGTTAAACTGGTTAAGATAGTTTAAGTTTCTTTAGATAGTATTTCGTTACTAATAAAAATTATCAATAAGGAAATTTAGTATGATAGTAACAAACAAAGCTCCAGATTTCACAGCAACAGCAGTTTTAGGTAATAATCAAATAGTAGAAGATTTTAATCTATATGAAAATCTTGGTGAAAAAGGTGCAGTTTTATTCTTTTATCCATTAGATTTTACTTTCGTATGTCCATCAGAGCTTATTGCTTTTGACCATAGATTAAAAGATTTTGAAGATAGAGGAATAAATGTAATTGGTTGTTCAGTAGATTCTCAATTTAGTCATTTTGCTTGGAAAAATACACCAGTTAATGAAGGTGGTATTGGTCAAGTTAAATATCCACTAGTGGCAGACCTTAACAAGCAAATTGCTAGAGATTTTGATGTTTTATTAAATGAGTCAGTAGCTCTTAGAGGTTCTTTCTTAATTGATGCAGATGGTACAGTTAGACATGCAGTTGTAAATGATTTACCATTAGGTAGAAATATTGATGAGATGCTAAGAATGATTGATGCTATGTTATTTACTAATGAGCATGGTGAAGTTTGTCCTGCTGGTTGGGTAAAGGGTGATGAAGGTATGAAGGCAGATACAGAAGGTGTTGCAGAGTATCTAGGCAAACACGCAGACAAACTATAATATAATATTTGGTTGACTTTGGTCAGCCATACTCTTTTATAATTATGAGGAAAATAAAATGATAAACTATGCAGAGATATTAAAATCCTCAGGACTTAAAGCCACACTTCAAAGATTAAGCATTTTAAAAATAATAAATACTAATGGTCATATTACTATTGATGATTTATATAAAGAAATGTATAAAGTAAACTCAACAATTTCATTAGCAACAGTTTATAAAAATATATTAACTATGATGAGAAAATCGCTTGTATTAGAAATTCCTATAATTGAAAAAAAATCATATTATGAGTTAAAGAAATCAGACCATATACATTTAATATGTGATATATGTAATAGTATAGAAGATAAAGATATAAATGATTTAGGCTTAGAGATTAATAGAGTGTCTAATAACTTTATATTATCTCATTCACAACTTAATCTATACGGAACTTGTGAAGAGTGTCAAAAATAAAATTCAGAGTTTTATAGACCAGCTAATACCAATGCAAAATCTACTTTAATATTATATTTCTTTAAAGTTTCTTTTGCTTCTATGAGAGTTGTTCCTGTTGTAATTATATCATCAACTAATATAACACTTATATTTTTTCTTCCTATATATTCAAAATCTCTTGGATTATTTTTTCTAAAGTTTAGGCTTTTTCCTGCATAATTTATTTTGTTCTTAGATAATAGAGAAGAGTGCAAAATATTTACACCTTTTATATTCATCTGATGAGTCATACAAGCTATATGCGAATATCCATTTTTAACTCTTTCATCTATTCCTATTACATTAACCTCATTTGTATCTGTATTAAACTCTTTAATAAATTCTTTAAAAGTTATATTTGCTAAGGCTTTTAATACTCTAAATCCTTCAGGCTTATATTTTAATAAAAGTAATGGTTCTATTGATGAATATCTGTAAAAGCTATAAATTTCTAAATGATTTATAACTTCTTTCCTAATATTTGGTCTTAATATACTCTCTTTGCATCTTTTACAAAATATTATGAGACTAATAGAATTACATATATAACAACGCAAATTCTTTAATTCTCTTCAAACCAACTTAACTGTTTTCTGAGGTTTACAACTTCACCAACGACGAATAGGGCAGGGGTTGGTAAATCTTTTGCTAAATCCCAGACTGTCTCAAGTGTTCCAACTACAGTTTTTTCATCTTTAGTTGTTCCCCTACTTATAACTGCTACAGGACAATCTTTTGATTTACCTATATCTATTAATTTTTTACAAATTGTTTTAAGTCTATGTAATCCCATTAAAAACACTATTGTATCATCTGTTTTATAGTTTTCCCAAGGAATTTGTGAGTGATCTTTATTCTTACTTTCATGACCTGTTACTACTCTAAAAGATGCTGTTATACCTCTATGTGTTACTGGAATTCCTGCATATTCAGGTACTGCAATAGCTGATGTAATTCCAGGTATAAATTCAAATTTAATATCTCTTTCTCTAAGATATATTCCTTCTTCTCCACCTCTTCCAAATACAAAAGGGTCTCCACCTTTTAATCTTACAACTATCTTATATTTTAGAGCATTTTGATATATAACTTCATTTATCTCATCTTGAGGTAATGTATGGTGACTATCTTCTTTTCCAACATACACAAATTCACAGCCACTTTTAGCCTCTTTGAGAATATCTGGATTAGCCAAACGGTCATATATAATAACATCTGCCTCTTTAACTAATCTAAGAGCTTTAACAGTTAAAAGCTCTATGTCTCCAGGACCTGCTCCTGTAAGATATACTTTACCCATTAGTTATCGCCTTTAATTTCATAAATAAATATACCTGATGGACTTTTTAATTGAAAAATTTCTCTCTCTAAAAACCACTCTTTTGTATTTATAACATTTACTTGATTAGTATCATTTACAGATACATAAAGATATTTATCGAGATTAGACCATCTCAAATGTAAGATTTTACCTGAAAATGTAAACTCTTTTATGATTTTTAAAGTAGCTGTATCTATAATTTGAATAGTGGGAAAATCCTTTCCAGAAAATGTAACAGCTAGATATTTCTTATCTGGACTTAATGCTGTAAAGACAGGTAACCCTTTAACAGTTATATTTTCAATAAAATTAAATTTAGGGTCATAAACCATAATTTTATTATCTCCAACGGCTGGAATGAATATTTGTTTATTTCCAATACTCCAAAAACCAAAATGAGGAACTTTGAGAACAGGTTTACTATTTTCAGCCGTTATTTTAATATCTTGAAATGACATTTTATTTAAATCAAGTACACCAAATGATTTACTTAAAAAGAATCCTACTATATAAGTATTATTTTTAATCATTGCATCGAAAGGCATCTTTCCAACTTTAAATTCTTTAAATATTTTAAAGTTAGGAGTTCCTTTTCCAATATTTTCATTTTTTAGAACTGTTACTTTATCTTTATCCATTTGTGCAAATATTAAATAATCTTTATATATTTTAATACCGACATTTTTAGAACCCGTTTTAATTTTGCTAATAGGCTGAAGCTCTCTAGTTAAGATATCAACTGATTTATCATCATAATTTGCAACAGCTACAAAATTATCACCAATTACAAATCCAATAGCAGACTTGCTCGTTTTATATTCATTTAGAATCTTTTCACTTATTGGGTCAAATTTAATGACAAATCCATCTCTACTTATCAAGTAAGCATCATTATCTTTAAACTTGATAATTCCGTGGTTCATATTGTGTACATTTTTAATATGAGATTTAGTTAAACCTTTATTAATTACGGCTATTGATGAACTCTCTCTCTCTACTACAAAAATCTTCTCTTTAGCATTTGGAACACCTGCTGACACTACTATATTTAATACTATAAATAATATTATTTTCTTCATAAAATTTTTCCTTTTTATATATTTTACTCTATTTCACCAACAAAATAAAATTCATTTAACCCATCTAAAAAATCTATTAATATTTCATTAGAACATAATTTAAAGTTTTTATTATTCTCTTTTCTAAAAAGTGCTGATAACTGTTGTTTAGTAAGTTCAACATCTGCTAATCCAAAAATAATTTCTATTTCATTCTCTTTCAACTCTAGTGCTATACGAAGCTTTTTTAAGATGAGGTTGTTTGTAAGTTCAACAACCTCATCTTTTCTTTTTTTAGAACTCTCACCTCTTTTAAAAAGTATAAGACCATCAATAAAAGTTCCAAGTTCTTCATAATTACAAATCTCAAAATCATCGTCTTGACTTTTTTTAAGTAAATTTTCTAAGTGTAAAGATTTCATATTATAATGAGCAAGAGAATAAATCTTTATTATCTCATCACTATTTAGGTTTAGAGCTTTTGTTATCTTATATAGAATTTCATTAGTTAAATTTGACATAAATCAATTATTTCTTTAGCTTAACATCACATAAAGATGCTTTGATATCTGTAATAAACTCAATACTTACATCACTCCAAGTTTTACCTTTATGTAAATCAAAACAACTTTTATTAATAGATTTTAATGCAGAAGTTGCTCCAAAGTCAGCTAAATCAATATTTCCTTTTGCAATAAATTTATTATCTTTATATACATATCCCATTGGAATTATGAGAGTTATTTTATTAAATGATAAAGATATAGCAACAACACCACTTCTTGGTTTATTTTTTACTCGTTCAAATGCTTTTATATCTGTAATGACACCTTCTATTTGATTGTCTGATAATTTATTAAAAAAGAATTTTACTAAAGTTTCATCTCTATCAGGATTTTTTGTATCTATTTTACGAGTGTCA
>Ga0256837_1001985_pt1 | contig 13305 bp, 27 predicted proteins | sample 4562384metaG_FD_185976 | JGI IMG/M metagenome (GOLD analysis project Ga0256837, IMG submission 185976) | Hydrothermal vent microbial communities from Guaymas Basin, Mexico - 4561-384 | ecosystem: Environmental > Aquatic > Marine > Hydrothermal vents | place: Mexico: Guaymas Basin | collected... | reverse complement strand
ATTCTGGGTGTTGAATAGAACCATCTAAAACCTGACTAAGTGCATCAGCTTCACTTTTTGCAAAAACTGTTTTCTCTGTCTCTCCGCCTCTATAGTTGCAATAATATTTTCTTTGCAAATTCTCTCTTAAAAAAGATAAAAGCTCTTGTTCTTGTTTACTGTATGAAACACCTCTGTCATCTCCAAATACAAACAAGTCTAATCCTTGTTTGTCCTCTAAATAATCTTTAATGTATGTATAGACACCATCAAGCCCCTCAACACTTGTATAACCTTCAACAAGTAGATTTGCACTCAACTCATCAAAATTCATAAGTCTATCTTTAAAGAGATAGTTATATTTTTCTGCCACATCTTCAAAAGATACAGTTTTTACAATGTCAATATGAACGGGAGCAACAGTTTGTATTTTGCTTCTCTCTTCTACAACGATTTTTGCTTCTTGTTCATTTTTACAAACAACAACTTCCTCGATAGTTCCATTATCACTAATAACCACTGAATACATAAAAATCTCCTACACTTCTTTTAAGAAGTCATAAATAGTTATAACATCTTCTATTTCTATTGCAACCGCAATACCATCTGTGCTAAAGTCCTGTTTTGATAAACTCGGAACAATATGGCAATACTCTATATCGTTTTCAAAAACAATATTTCTAACAGTTCCAAAAATAGGTTTATTATCTTTAATATACATAACCTTATCTCCGACAGATACAAAGCTATCCATAACATCAAGCATAGTATTTGCGACAACTGTTTCATATCCTGCTTCATACTCCTGCTCATCTGCAATATGTTCAAGACCTGCAACAATATTGTTTTGTAAAAAATCTTCCTTATCATTGTAATTGAATTGAAAATTTGGGTATTTATTTTCAACATCTCCGATATTTACCTCAACCAACAATTTTGATTTTAAATTCGACATCTATCTCTCCTCTTTTGCATTTATTCTTTTTTTAGCTTCTTTTTCAAAAGCTCCTTTAACCTCTCTGAGGTAACTATCAAGCATATAACCTCTTTTTGGATTAAAGTTGTCAATAATCTCTATGATTGTGTCATTTTTATATGTACCAAAAAGAAGAGAAATAGTTTTCTCTTCCCACTTCTGTTGTGCTACCTCATCTTTGATATTGCACCACTCATTGAAGTTCTCGTTTATAATTTTCCCGTTGTTTATATCATCACAAACATACTTTTTTGATTTACTCATTATGCGACCTCATCAAAATCTAAATACTGTGTTTCTTCACTAAAATCATATCCGTCAAAATCTTTTGCAAGTTTATCACATAACTCTTTTGCTTTTTCCGTATCTTCATTGGCAATAATTTCTGCACAAACCTCGTTAAAGCTCTCTAAAGACTTTTCCATCTTTTGAATACTATTTTCGTATTGACTCAAAGTAATCATAACTTTCCTTTTCCTATTTAGATAACAATATTATAGCAAAATAAAGAAAAGAAAGTCAAGTTATTTGGGTTAAAAAGTAAAAATGCCAACAAAAAAATTAGTATCATTTTTGTAGTATTTTTTAAATAGGTAGAAGTAAGTGTAATCAATATAATGTCGCCATTTATTTTTGTCTTTATCCGTATCGCTTTGATATTCAAAAGCATTGGTGTCAGTATCAATAATGCAATAAGTGTATGTATCTGTTCGAGATAAATAATCAGAGATATGCTCATTTTTCTTTGCATTTGAGTCTTTTGAAAAATCGTGAACAACTCCACTGTTATCAACAGTAACAATATGTCTATTTTCGCTTGTATTTCCGACCTTATCAATCAAATAAAGACTATATCTATTGTCAATAGCATAAGCAGTATTAACAATTCTACAATTACCCGTTGATTTTGCACCAAAAGTAGGATTTTCCTTTAAAGTGGTTGCTTCTTTATACGGAGCATAAGAAATAAAACCAACAAAACCAACAAAAACTACCCAAATTATAAAAAGATATAAAGTAAATTTTTTCAACACAATAGAAGCCCCGAAATTATTATCTTTTTCTTACAAGAGCCGACTGTATGGCACAATCAAGCTCATCACACCACAACAGCTCTGCTTCTTCATTAAGAGAAGTAATTGTGAATGTAAAACACGATTTATCTTCACACTCCTCATACAGTTGATTATCATCATCATAATCCCCCATATATTCAACTTTATCGCCAACTGCAATTTCATTATAATCCATATCTAACATAATGTATATCTCCCTTGTTTATTAGTTTTCAAGCATTACTTCTAAATATTTGAAAAATGCTTTATCTTGATTTTTATAGAATCTGTAAATCTCTGAAACCATATCATTTGTAACTACAAAATAGCTTTTGTTTGTGTGATTAAATACACGACACCCAACAGTTATCTTTCGCTGATTTTTATCCAAAAGAACTAATGATTGTTGAGGTTTATTTTTAAGTACACTCATACCGTCTGCCTTTTCCTATTTAGATAACAATATTATAGCAAAATAGATATTGAAAAGTCAAGGCGATATGGTAAAAAATAAAATTTTAGCTAAAAGAGAGTTCCAAAAAATTCATACCATTTGTTTATAAAGTCTTCTCGTATCTCTTTCTCATCAGCACCTATCTTGTATAGTCTTGCATAAGGCTCTCCGTAATCTCTCCAATTAACCTCATCATTAAAAGGCATCAAAGCTTCTGCTTCCATAACCATTACTCTTTTATCTAAAGTCTTTACAGTTTCAGAGATAGAGCCTAAATTGTATTTTTGTTTCATCATATCTAAACAGTTGTTTTCAGCAAGGACATAAGAACCCATACTCTCACTATGCTTTATAGGAGATGGAATATCCATTCCCGTAAGAGCTTCATAGGTTTCGTGAATAAGAAGCCATTTGCAAACATCATCACTTAGCCCATCTTCTTGTGCTTGTTGCACCAATGAGAGGCAATGTTGAGCAACACTATAACTCTCTCTTGTTTGCCCCCAAAAACGATTAATTCTTGATAATGTGATAGCCGACTGCATACCAACATTATCAAGGTCGCTCATTTTTAAAGCAAGAGGATTGATAAGCTTTCCTTGATAATTTAAAACTTTCATAATGTCATCTCCCTAATAAAACACGATAGTATCTGAATTTTTATTGAAGATTACATCGCTTTCATCTTCACTAATATAACCACATTGACGAATATAACTTAAAAGTAAAGGATTGTCTTCTATATCAACCCAAACCTCTTTATCTCCATCATCAGAACGAACAGATATTACTTCGGAGTAATCTCGTTCAAGCAAATCTTCTATAAGTTGTTTTAACCCTTTTTTACATTCAATATACACAAGAAGTTCAAAAGTCATTATTAAGCCTTTTCCTATTTAGATAACAATATTATAGCACAATAAATAGAAAAAGTCAAATTTTGGAATAATGAAACAGTATTAAATGACTTCGTTTTTGAAAGAAAAATGACTTCGTTTTCATCTATGCTATGCTTGTTTGAACCTCATTTTCTACAAAAGTCCAATGTTTTTCATTTATTGTAACCATTCCGTGTAGGTCTGAACTAAGAAACATTTTCAGCATAAAGGTATAGGCTTCTTTATATGTGTCAAAAGTTTTGAAATGTCTATAAGTATGTTCTTGCTCGTGAAAAAAAACATAAGAGTAATGTTCTGTTGAGGTTTTGCCATCTCTTGTGAGTTGGTGTTCCTCGCCCTCAAAGACATCAAGTGATTGTTTATGGATTTTCATATTTACACCTTTGAAGAAGAGAGATTAAAAATTCTCTCCCCACTTTCTCCTAGACTTTGAAATCTCATTTTCTGCTATTAAGATAACAGCACCTATGCCAACAAAACATAAAGCCATTGCAACTATACCCATAATAAAATCTCCTATCTTAAAAAATTTGACATTTCCTCTTCTGTTAGTTTAACAACTCTAAAAGTATTGCCAGAAACAGAATTAAACTCTTTGCCTCCATCAGAAGAGATAAGGTCAATAGCTATACTTCTAACCTCATCTTTATCCTCTTCTAAAATATCTCTTCCATAGATAATGTCGAAATCGTGAGAAGTTTTAGCCTCTGCCATATCTCTAACACAAACAGTTTTTCTAAAAACGAATGTTGAGAGATTTTGGTTATTAGAATGTATGCCAAAATGAAAATAATTATCCCAAATGGCTTCCATATAAAGCTTGTTGCTTTCATCGTACCGAACATCAATGATAAACTCACTATCTCCGTATGGTGCTACATCAAGACAAAAACCCTCTTCTCTATCTGCGATAGGGCTGTATTGTTTAAAAGAGAGCAACGAGATTAAAACACTCTCTAATGTTGCACCTTCTTTTGTTATCTCTTCTAAAACAACTTCTTGCACATCAAAAGAGGTTGTGTTTGTAAATAAAACAACCTCTTGCTCTCCAACATTTAAAACTACATTTACTCTTGTACCCATAGCTATTTTACCTCTCTCTTTTTTTCTTCAATTTCATCGCCAAGCCAAGTGCCACAATAAAGAAATACCCGTCAAAGTAAAAATAAAGCTCATCTCCTACCTCAAATGGATTAAAAACATCATCTATGAACTCAAACTCATCTTTTGTTGAAAATTTTAGTTGAGGTTTTCCGTTTTGGTTAATAAATGCCTCTTTGAAATCACTATTTTTGACTAATCGAGGATTGACAGCAGAACCTTGTTGAGATACACGAAAATTAAGGGGTTTTTGATGTAAGACAGTTTCTATCTCTTTGTGAAGTTTTTCTAATTGATTTTCAATCTCTTTTTTAGAGTGTTTCATAATATTGTTACCTTTTCCTATTTAGATAACAATATTATAGCATATTTCAAGAGTTAAGTCAAACTTCTTGCAAACAAAACAATAAAAAATAGCAGAACAACACCAAGATACATAGAGATTTTAAAGCTTTTATCTCTTTTATTGTAGCAAATTTCAATAAGCTTCTCTTTTGTTTTACAGCACTCTTGAAGATTTGTTCTTTCGATGTTGCACTTATTGATACTTGAAAGAAGTTCGTATAAATCAACTTCTTTGACATTTTCAAGTTTTACATCAGTAACAATATTTTGAAGTAAAGCACTGTAACTTCTTTTATTGTCGGACATTTTTAAACCAAACTTTTCATAAAAATGGTTTCTGCGATTTTCCCAATCTTCCCCTTTCTCTTCTTTTTCGTCTTGATGAGATAAAGAGAGATGAACATTTGCATCAGGGATATGCTTTTTAGCAATCAAAAGAACTTCTTTAAAAACAATAGAGCCTACTCCGTAATCTTTGAAAGGCAAAATGAAATCATCTACACTAAAAGTTCCATCTCGATGTTGGCTAAAATACAAAACAGTATCGCTATGACTAAGTTTTTCAACAAAAGAGCCATTGACATGGCATATCCATTCGATGATAACATCAATTTTAAAATCAATAATAGTTTCAATATTGTTGATTTTGTCTTTAAAAAAAGACGACTTATAAAGAACATTAAAGCCTAAAGCTCCATGCTTGGTAGAAATGTAAGATTTTGATATATTCTCTGCAACAAAAAAAGACATAATTATTTTTCCTCCTGTGTAAATTTTGTAGATAAATCGATTTCAATAGCCTCTATTTGACAATCAAGTACCGACTTTGCTTCTTTTAGCTCTTCTAAAAGTAGTTTTTGCCCTTTGGCATTTTTATCAGATAAAGAGATTTTGTTTAAAATCTCCGCAATAATGTAATTTGTTTTTTCAATTTTTCTCAATTTTTTTCCTTTGTTTTTGATTTTAATAGCTTGATAGAAAGCTTCTGTTGGTTCTCTTAGATACTCAAAAATAATAGAGCTTGGATTATAAGCATGAGCCAACTGTATGACTTCTGATGAAACAAGCTTGTCTGTAAATGTTTTTTTTAGCATCCATGCTATCTTACTTCAACTCTAAAGGTAAGATATTCATCAAGAGTACCTGCTCTCTCAATATTTGCACCAAGATGATTTTTATAGTAATCATATTCATCTTCAACAACATCACTTTTAGAAATTTGAAGAGTTGAGGTTGTATTGTTTTTATAGTAGTCATAAACATATTTCAAATTATTGCTTTTTACAAGTAAATCAAAAAGAGTGCCTTTTTTACTGTAAACCATATACTCGATAAAACCTTTATCGTTAAGCATTGCCAAAACAAAATTACTGTTTTCATCAATGACCGTAGCAGTTCCATTCCCATCATTTAATCTTTGAATAACATCTTGTGAGTTCATATATGTCCTTTTCCTATTTAGATAACAATATTATAGCAAAACAAAGCAAAGAAAGTCAAGTGAAAAGAGTATTTGTTTGCCAAACTTTTGTTATCAAATACTCTTTCTGCTTTTTTCATTAATTAAATATTTCAGTTGTGTTGTACTTGCACCATAAACTTTCACTTTAGACAATTCTATTGCAAGATTAGCTTTTTTAAGGTATCTTTAAAATTATATTTATACTCATTTTTAATTTTGTTCATCTTTTGTTTTGATAGTCTTCTTCTCACAACTCTATCTTCCTTTAAATTTTAGTAATGGCATATTATTTCATACCTAAATTACAAGCTCGTTTTTTAATATTTAACTTATTTTCTTCTTCTTTTTCAATGGCTATTATTTTATTATAAACAATCTTATCTAAAATGTTGACGATAGCCAACGGAAATATAAAAACATCAAAAGTGATAAACACGGCTAATATATAATTCATTGAAGATATAGTTTCAGTTTCAGTTTTTAATATAAATGTATCACTTACAATATGGAACACAGTCTCTCCAAACACAAACGGCAATGCAAAAAGAGTAACAATCGATAAAATTCTCAAATTTGAAAGTATTTTATTTATCATTTCTAATTGTTGTTTTTTCATCTTTTTTCCTTAATTTAATTTACAAACCAAATCAAAAGTAGCAGTAATAGGCTGTATATTTTAACACTCTTTTTGTCCTAACTTTTGTTGCTTTCTGCAATCAAAAAACTTTTCTAATAAACAAAATGATGTAATCAAGCAAGTGGTTAAAATAAAAATATCAGTTTTAACTTCGTGACCTATGTTTTCTAATAATACATATATAATTCTTCTCTTGTAATATTATCATTATTTGGAAGTTCTACTTTTTTGCTAACTCCTCTTCCTTTTTAGATAATAATATTATAGCAAAATAAAGCAGAGAAAGTAAAGGTTTTAGATTAAAATTAAACTTTTTAATGAGGAATTAGTGAATTACAATCAACAACAAAATCTTTAATACTATCTTTGCCGATAATAAAATTTTTATTGTTCTCAAAATAAAAGCATTTTTGAAAATCATCATTTTTGCTATAAATCATTTTCCAATAAGCTTTGGGAACTGCAATCCTGTTTCGTCCAATTCTTTTAGGATTACTACCATATACGACACCATTTAAAACATTGACACGACCTAATTTCGTAGCAACATAACGAGCATATCTCTCGACACCAGCCCAATAATGTTTACCCCTATTAATCTTAAAATATTGTGGGATTATATTACTCATAACATAAACACTTTTTAATGCTTTTTGTGAATAATCATTGTTAGCATCTGGATTTAAGTGACCTCTGTCTGCATGATAAGAGTTTCTTGTGTAATCACTGTATGTGCTTCTATATCGCTTTGGAATATTCAAATCTTCATAAAAGCGAGGTCTTTTTTTGATATTTACTGCATTGACTTTATTTCCATCAAGAGTATATGCTACAAACTTAGCACCTTTCATTTTATAACTGTAACAAGTTTTAAAGTAACCATTATTATTTAATACTTGGTCACATTGCTGATTATTGAAAAACTGCTTTAAAAATAGTCCATTTGAGGAAGCAAACAGACCTACTGATAAAAAGAGTAAAGTAAAAAATATCTTTTTCATAGTCTATCCTTTATTATTTATTGACAACAAAGCAACTTAATTGCTCTGCTATTTCATTAATAGTTGAAGTGCCATTTTCTAACTCATCAATTGCGACATCAACAATATTTGCATCTGAACCACCTTTTATGTTTAACCAAATTTTCAATTGGCTTGATGAATATTCATCTGCCAAAATCATTTCCAATCTCTCTATCAACTGTTCCATTTTCTATTCCTTAATCAGCATAATACATATAGCTTTCGCCATTGTTGAGGTCTTTAACAAAAAGATACCCACCGCTCATATTTATCTTAACACTTGCATCAAGCAAAGTGTACTCACACATATTTACATAAGACTCATCTTTGTTTTCAATATTAAATAAAATTTCGTCTTTTTTTACTTCAAAATCACACACAGTAATCAAATCATTAAGATAAGGGTCGTTCTCAACACTATCTTTTAAAAATTCAACAAAAGAAGTTTTGCTACTATTTAAAAAGTTTGTTAAGATTAATCCATGAGCCCCTAAAGCTTCTTTCGCATTTTCAAAATAGTCAGTATTGTAACTTGAAACTACAACATTTATATTTCCAACATGGAAATATTCATCAACATTTACTAGCATATCTTTCCTTTTCCTACTTAGATAACAATATTATAGCAAAATAAATATACAAAAGTCAAACTTTTTAAGTAAAAAACGATGTTTTATTGATGATTTTCTTTGTTATATTCGGCAATCTCTTCATCTAAATATCTTAATAGCATATTAGCAATACACAAGGAACTATAAGAGTAGTTATGAAACTGCTCGATTACAGGAATATTTGGGTTTAAGCCAGAAAGGGAAAATAGGCTCTTTTGTGAGAAGTTATAATATTTCTTTGCCTCTGGAACTCTATGCAACAAAGCGATAATAAGAGAGTTTATAGCGAATTTTCTACCCTTTACATTGTCTTGCAATTTTATCCATGCTTTATTTGCGATAGAGCTATGCACCAAAAATCGATGATTGTAAAACTTTACCTTTTTAATAATCTCCAAGTCTTTTTTACTTTTTTTCTTTTTGTGTAAAGTCTTTTTAGCTCTTTCTCTAAAAGACTCTGTTCCATTCCTAAAAAGTGTTAATCTTTTTTCTAAGCCGTTTTCTATCTCATTGATTGCAGTTTCGGTTTTTCTATCCTCATCATCAAAATAAGCCATAGAACCAGATATGAACAAACCAATACAGATGTTCTTACTTAGAGTTACAGGTTCGTTTTCGACATTATTCATTAAATCTTTATTATTTTTTATCATAGCACCCATATTATATACCTTTTATCTGCTTGAAAAATAAATCTTCTCGTACAGCATAGAGTTCGTCTTCATTGTCAAAACCATGATTAATACACTCTTCCAAAAACTCTTCTGCATTCATTTGAATTTGACTATAAAAATTCGGAGTTAAAAACATATTGAAATTTTCTCTTTTGATGAGGTAGTCGATAGTCTTAATTATTCTATTCCAAGAACTCTCTTTCAAAAGAGATAAATCGACAAGCTCATGTTTTGCAATAAACTCGCTGTCTAGTTTCTCTTCTGTTTCTAAGACACCATGTCTTATTGCGACACCAAACTCACTTTTCATCTCATCTGACGGATTAAGTTCAATGTTTGTCCACTTGCAACGACTAAGCTGTGGGTCTGCACTGAATGGTCTTGCTTGTAAACCGTATTGAAATTTAGTCATAGTTAAATTTCCTTTTCCTATTTAGATAACAATATTATAGCAAAATATAAAAGATTTTGTCAAGTCAGAAGCCAAAGATTTTGTCAATTCCTGTCGTTTCCAACAAACCTTGCTACATTCCATTGAACTCTGCTACAAATTCCAACAAACAGTGCTACAATAAAAACTGTAGCACTGTTAAGTGGAATATCTATTGACTATGCTCGAAATTGGTACAAAACAGGAAGAACTTTTTCTTGAACTGCTTTTCTTAGGTCATTCTTATCTTTATATGTGATAGTAACAAATGGAATTTCGGCACTATTACAGGCAATCTCTTTGATATTATCTCGCAAATCAGAATCTTTACTATAGTGTCCTTCTCCATTATATTCGATTACTGCCTCTGGGTATCCAAATCTATTCATAATGACAAAATCAGCTCTTTTACAATTTACTTTCAAAAAAGCATTCTTATCATTGTGCTGTAAAAAAGCCCCCAATGATGTTTGTAAAATAATTCTATAATTTTTCCCTTTTAGGGCATCTTCAAGCTCCCAAAGAAGTTGCATCTCGCTTTTATTGAGAAGTTTCCCTTTTTTGTATCTCTCTCTCCGTACAGCTTTAAGTTCTTGTGTATAATGCTTTGTAGAATTAAAAGGCTTAGACTGAGTTCCGATAGAGTCTGAACATCCACTAAAAAGAAAAGCAATACCTATAAAAATAATATATTTTATTGTTTTATTCATTTAAAAAGTCCTCTGCAATGATTTTGAAACAACTCAAAAAGACGAAAAGATGCTTCTCTGATAGAGATGTAAAAAAGCTTTGCTTTCTTGTAGTTTTTGCATCTAAATCGAGGAACAGATGGCAGAATATAATAAAGAGAATAAAGCCTTTTGTAGTCACTATGAATTCTTCTATGAAGGAAGTCTATTTCAATAAAAAATGAAGAGTTTTTGTCTATTTTTTTATCAATAGTAGAACAACTTTCTAAGAAGTCATTAAAAGTGCAATGTTGATATGGTGTAGGCTTGATAGATTTTCCATGCTTTATTAAATCTTCCGCCATTAATACATAGTTTAAAAAATTGTTGTTTGCTGAACACATAATAAAAAACCTAAAGAGTAAAATAGAATAATAAAAATAGAGAGATTTTACAATAATTTTCTTTTTGAATAACTTTAAAAGTGTTTGTTTTTTTTGACAAAAAAATCAAATAGTTCTTAGTGTTTCCTCTTCATATTGTTTGTCAAATTCATTGATTAGTTTTTCTGGGGTCAATACACTCTCTTCACTTATATTAAAAGCCTCTTCAAATGCTTCTCCTAAATTCCAATCATATTTTTCGGACAACTCTTTTGCAATACCACAAACAGTTTCAAAGTTCGCAGGTTCAAGCTGATGATGACCGTTCTTTATGTTTTCTTCTACAAGTTGTTTATAGAGGTCTTGTTCAAGTTCTGGAGTACATGCAATTCTGTAAATGTTAAGAAATTTATCAAGTCGCTTTAATATGTCATCGGGGCTATCATAGACATCTTCTCCTCCAAAGATTCTGAGTTCAATATGATTGTCTGTCAGAAAAACAATATCATATTGTTTTGTTTGTTCTCTGATGTCATCATTGAATCGCTCAATGTTCATATTTAAAAAAACTCTTTCAAGAGATTTGACATATTGATTTCTATCAATATATCCATCAAAAAGACCCTCTTCATGATGTAAAAATGTCATAAGTTTTGCCATATCAATATCGCCTAATTTTTCACTTGATATATGGAAATGAAGACCGCAACCATCATTACTGTAACCAATATCTCGAATAGCTTCCGATGTTGTTTTTAGATAAAAAGCTGTTTCATCAAGACATATCATAGGGGATACAAATTCAAAGCCTTCTCCATTCTCACTGTGCAGAGTAGAATCTTTTTCTAAGTAAGCATGAGATAAATTTTTTTCAAATTCATAGCTGTCTGGAAGAACTTCTATCGTGTCATTGTAAAAAGAAAAGCTACGAATAAGATGTTCTACCTTTTCATTAAGGTCATCAATTCTTTCATTTGCTGTTCTATTGCTCGTTGGCACAAAAAATTCAAATTCCATACCGATATGTATGCCACTTTTAGAAAGAGGAAGAGAAAAAGGACTTTTAACTTCTTTTTTTAAAGAATCTAAAAAAAAATTGTTTGGGGAACTTTGTATGATTGTTCTATCTTCAAACTTAGTGATATTCACAAACAAACCTTTTAATAATTGATAGAAACATTATAGCAACGATACTTTTCAACAAAACTAAGAAAGTGTTCGTTTTTCTTTATTTTTTTTGCACACCACTCTAGCTACATAATAAATTTTACAAACTGAGACTCCACTTCACTGATAGAGATATTTTTTCCTTTTGAAAAAAGAGGAATTTCGATATATCCGTTTTTCTCTTTATACCCAAGCTCTTTGGCTCTTTTGAAAAAATCAGATTTAATCTTTTTGTAATCACTGCCCCGCTCTCCCATTCTTTTTTCAATAAAACTCATAAACATAAGTCGGATATAGGAAGGAACGAAATCATCTTTTTGCATTTTTTTCTGAACAGAGAAAGAAATATGAGCATCAGCGAAAAAATCAGGAAGTGAAACATCTGCTTTTTTTGCAGTTTTTTTAAGAATAGAATACTCCATCTCTACGCCTTTTTGTTGTTTTTTATATACTGCTCTGTAGCGATTCCGCAAAGCTCATTATCTACACTCCACTCAGAGAGAGATTCAGGTAAAAAATCAATCATGTCCGTGTCATAAAGAGATTCATTTGCAATATAAATCTCTGCTTTAAATTCAAAACCAGAACTAGAATCAATATAGCATGTTTTCCTTGAATATAAGCCTTTATCTACCCCCTCTAAAACATCAAGAGTTTTTGTGAGAAAAACCTCATCAACCTCGTACAACTCGCCTTTGATATGACGGCTTTTTTCACAATCAATCTCATCAAAAAGATAAGGAAAAAAATAATCAGCACTTGGATATAGCTCATATTTCTGCTGTGTTGTAGCATCTTTTGCGATAAGTTTGGCATCCTTTAGAAAATGTTCATTATAAAAACCTCTTTTTAGGCTACCATAAACAAAGACAATCTTTTTAGACAATATAAATCCTTTAATCTTTAAAAATATAATTTATGTGACGATTACAATCTGTATGCTTTGCTATCTTGTAACCAAAACTTATAGTACCACACCAACAAGCACACCCGCCACACTCTAAAGCTTCTGCTACAATGAAAGATGGACGAATATCAGCTTCTCTCTCATAAATAATTTTTTCTGAATTTTTAAATTCAACTTTGTAATTAGACACAAAAATACCACCATTGTAATTATCTTTAGTTTATCTTACTGCTTGGTAAAACAAAATAAAAATAAAAGCACCGACAAGATAAAAATCAAGTCGGTGTAGAGAATATATGAAAAACGAGGAGAAAAAGCCCAACTTAAAAACGGAATTTAATATTACCACCAATGTTTGTAAACTTAACATCGCCAAGTTCTCCACCCTCGTCAGCAGTTAAATCATAATCAGTAACAGTGTATTCAACACCAAGACTTAAATGTTCCCATATTTTATAGTCAATACCTGCACCATAACGAACACCACCACCTGTTACTGTATCGCTAGAACCATCATAGAAAGAATAATCCATAG
>Ga0256837_1001984_pt1 | contig 13308 bp, 9 predicted proteins | sample 4562384metaG_FD_185976 | JGI IMG/M metagenome (GOLD analysis project Ga0256837, IMG submission 185976) | Hydrothermal vent microbial communities from Guaymas Basin, Mexico - 4561-384 | ecosystem: Environmental > Aquatic > Marine > Hydrothermal vents | place: Mexico: Guaymas Basin | collected... | reverse complement strand
TGAGCCATCTCCAGTTAAAAAGAAGAGTAGTCTTAAAATTGAAGAAGTTGAAGAGTATGATGAATTTCTAAATGAGCCATCTCCAGTTAAAAAGAAGAGTAGTCTTAAAGTTGAAGAAGTTGAAGAATATGATGAATTTTTAAATGAGCCATCTCCAGTTAAAAAGAAGAGTAGTCTTAAAATTGAAGAAGTTGAAGAGTATGATGATTTTTTAGCAAAACCTGCGAAAATAGAAGAAACCTTAACTAAGAAGATTTTACCAGAAGAAAAATCTGCTAATAAAATGGAAAAAGCAAACACAGAGGAGAAAAAAGTGCATGAACAAAAAATAGATAAAGAAAATATATATAATTCAGATGAGCCAATTGTTGTTAACTTAGAAGAATCCAGCAAAAGACTAGGTGTAACAACTGATGATTTTATTGATTTTTTAAATGAATTTATTGATAAATCAATTGAATTAGAAGAGAGTATAGAGAGTAATGATATTAAAAAACGAAATAAATCAATATTAGATCTTTTTGGATTATCTCAAATGTTAAATCTTCCAACTACTGATATTTTACAAACAATCAGAGAAAGCAGTGGAGATGAACAAGAGGATATTATAGAAGACTTCTATGCAATGATAGATCGAATTATTACAGATGAAGAGTATGAAGAAGAGTATGGAGCAGAAGCAAAAACCGAAGAAAAAAAACCAATAGCAATAGAAAGTAATAAGAATCTTGATGAAGAAGAAGACTTTGATGAAGAAGAAGACTTTGATGAAGAAGAAGACTTTGATGAAGAAGAAGACTTTGACGAAGAAGAAGACTTTGATGAAGAAGAAGACTTTGATGAAGAAGAAGACTTTGATGAAGAAGAAGACTTTGATGAAGAAGACTTTGATGAAGAAGAAGACTTTGACGAAGAAGAAGACTTTGATGATGAAGAAGACTTTGATGAAGAAGAAGTATCTGCTAATGCTATATGTCCACCGATAGATTATGATAGTATAAAACCTATCCATTTTGACTTTCAACTAGAAGCTGCTGCTGATGATCTTAGTTTACCTATAGATTTAATTGAAGAGTTTGTGAATGATTTTATTGACCAAGCACATGAAGAGCAGGAAGTATTTATTCAAGCTTGTAAAGAAGGTGATATTGATAGTATTCAGAAGACTGGACATAAACTTAAAGGTGTTTCAAGTAATCTAAGAATTAAGCCATTAGCAGATACACTAGAAGAAGTACAGTTCTGTGAAGAAGCTGAAAGGTTTGAACCACTTCTTAAAAAGTATTGGGGTCAATTTTTAGCATTTGAACTTTTTATGCAGAATAAGTCACATTAAATGAAAAAGGAACTAGATTATGACAATTAAAAATCGGCTTAGGATTGTAGCGTTTATCCCTATTGCTTTGCTTATATTATTATCAAGTTATTTTTTGGTAATATCATACCAAAACTTTGAAAAGGCAAATGCACTTAAAACAGTATTGAAAAATAATGTGGCACTTGATGATTTGCTTATACAAATAGGTAAAGAGAGAGGATTAACTTCATTATATCTTGGTTCAAATCGAAAAAGTTTTATATCTCCATTAAAAAAACAGAGATTGCTATTAGATAAATCGGTAGCTAACCTCCAACAAGAATTAAATACAAACATAACGACTTATATTCCTTTTCTTACTGGTAATATGGCTCTAATCAATGAAGATAAATATAATATTCTAATAAATAATCTTAGAAAATTGCAATATATTAGAAAAAAGGTTGATTCTAAAAAAAGTGATTTCTCTGATATATTCTTTAATAGTTATACTCAATTAATTGCAACACCAACTATTAATAATATGTTACAAGTTAGTAACTTTTCATTAAATATGGAAATTGGTTCACTTATTAACATTTTAAATCAAATTAATATTGCTAAAGAAAACTCTGGGTTAGAAAGAGGTTTTATATCATATTTCATGACAAAAAAAGAGGCTTTATCTTTCAAAGACATCTCTTTATGGGATAAATTTAAAACAAAATCTAATGGATTTGATTATACAAAAATAGCAGATAAAGGTATCAAAGAAAAAGTTGATACTATATATGAGTATAAAAAGAATAAAATAGTCTTAGAAGATTTAGCAGAGATATCATCAGCTATCCAAACCGATATAGATAATGGTGATTACTCCGAAGATCCTGCTCATTGGTTTACTCTTCAAACTAAAAAGATTTCTATTTTATCTAAGGCTCAAATTGTAGTATCAAATGAATTATGGCAAAAATCAGAAACATTCTTACATAAACAGATTATTACACTAGCTATATCAATATCAATATGGTTATTAGCACTTATTTTAACAATCATCGGATTTACAACAACAAGAGGTATTGCTACAAACATTAAAGAACTAGAAGATGTGTTAAATAAAGCTGTTGATGATATGAAAGAGGGAGATGATTATTTTGCTTCTGATACAGCTGATATAGAAAATGTTGAACTTGATACTCATGAAGGAACAAAAACTGCTTATAGATTTTTAGAACAACTAGTTGAAACTGCTAAAAATGATAAACTAATGGCACTTCAAGCAAACGAAGCCAAGTCTTTATTTTTGGCAAATATGTCTCACGAAATTCGTACTCCACTAAATGGTATTGTCGGATTTACTGAACTTCTTAAATCTACAGATATAAATGATGAGCAGTCAGAGTTTTTATCTATTATTGATAAAAGTTCAGAAAATCTTCTAAGTATTATTAACAACATTCTTGATTTATCTAAAGTTGAAAGTAATAAGGTTGAGATAGAAAATATCGTATTCGAAGCTGAAGAAGAATTTGATAGTGCAGTAGAGACTTATGCTGTTGGTGCCTCAGAAAAAAATATTGACCTAAACTATTATATGGATCCAAGAATCAGTAAAAAGTTAAAAGGTGATCCAACAAAAATCAAAGAAGTCATTGTAAATCTTATGAGTAATGCTGTTAAATTTACTAGTTATGGTGGTGAAATTAATGTAGAGATTAAAAATATTGATGGAATTGATGGTGGACCAGGTAGGATATTATTTAGTGTTCAAGATAACGGTATTGGTATGACTAAAGAGCAACAATCAAGAATCTTTGATGCCTTTTCTCAAGCTGATGTATCAGTTACAAGAAAATATGGTGGTACAGGTCTAGGATTAACTTTATCTAGTCAATTTGTAGAACTTATGGGTGGAGAATTAGAACTTACTAGTGCAAAAGATCATGGAACAACTTTCTTTTTCTCTCTTCCATTAGAAGAAATCACATCATCAGAAACAGACTTATTTAATGGATTTACAACATTAACTATTGGAAAATATCAACAAGAAATACCAACAACTATAGACACATACATTAACCAATATTTAGAATACTTTGGACCAAGTGTTAAATATTTTGAATCAGTCAGTGAAATTAAAATACTTGAAGATCAAAAAACTTGTAAAAATTATTGGGTTGACCTTGATAAAGCAAAACAAAGTGTCATTGATATGTTACCAACAATTCCAAAAGAGAATTTAATTATTATTTCTAATGTTACAAATAGAGACAAAGTTGAGCCTTTCGGTCTATCTCAAAATAATATTTTATATAAGCCTATCAGCATTAGAAAAATGAGAGAAACTTTAATTAATACTTCAGATATTAAACCTAAAGAGGAAAAGAAAAAAGTTAATACAAAAGATGGTAATTACTTTAATGCTAATGTACTTGTAGCAGAAGATAATATCATTAATCAAAAACTTATCAGACATATTCTTACAGAAGCAGGTTTAAATGTAGACTTAGCAAATAATGGATTAGAAGCATTTGAAAAAAGAAGAAGTGGCGATTATGATGTAATCTTTATGGATATTCAAATGCCTGTTCTTGATGGAATAGAAGCTACACATGAAATATTAGATTATGAAGAAGATGAGAATATTCCACATATTCCAATTGTTGCATTAACAGCAAATGCACTAAAAGGTGATAAAGAAAGATTCTTAAAAGAGGGAATGGATGAATATATATCTAAACCTCTCGAAACATCCGAACTTCTTTATGTTTTAAATAAATATCTTGATAACAAAAGAGTAGATGCTCCTGTTAAACCAAAAGAGGAGAAAGTAAAACCTAAAACTAGAGCAAAACCTAGAACTATGGTAAAGCCTAAAGTAGAAGAACAACAAACTACTAAAAAAGAAGAAACTCCTCCTCCCAAACGCAAACGAGTTATGAGAAAGAGAGTTGCTAAAAAACCTCCTGTTGAGGATAAACCAGAAGTTGAAGAACAAAAAACTACTAAAAAAGAAGAAACTCCTCCTCCCAAACGCAAACGAGTTATGAGAAAAAGAGTTGCTAAGAAACCTCCTGTTGAGGATAAACCAGAAGTTGAAGAGACAAAACCTGATAAGGTAGAAGAGACTCCTCCTAAACGCAAACGGGTTATGAGAAAAAGAGTTGCTAAAAAACCTCCTGTCGAAGATAAACCAAAAGTTGAGGAGATAGCTCCTGCCGAAGAGGTTAAAGAGGAAAGTGTATCTCCTAAACCAAGAAGAAGGAAAAGAGTAGTTAGAAAAAAGAGACCTGCTAAGAGTAAGAAAAAAATGATTTTATTGGCAAAAAAGAGTCTCTTAGGAAGTAGGATTATATCAAAAATGTTGACAAATCTTGAAGTTGATTTTTACAACTTAGATGACCTTGATCAATTAGAAGATGAATCGTTATCAGGAAAATATGATATACTACTAACAGATAATGAACTTCTTCCTGCAGATATAAGTCCAATAGAAGAGAAAGTATCTATAATCTCTTTACCTGATTCAACAGTTACAAAAGAGAGTTTAGATAAATTAATAAGAAAGCATAGAGGATAAAATTATGGGTTTAAAAGTATTGATAGTAGACGATGATATGATAAATAGAATGTTGCTTAAAACTCTGCTAAAAAAGAATTCAACTGTTTCTGGTATAGTTGAAGCAGAGAATGGTTCAGATGCATTAGAAAAATATAAAAGTGAGGGTGGTATAAATATCATTCTACTGGATGTTATGATGCCAATATTAAATGGAGTTGAGTTTTTAAAAATTTTCCGTTCAGATGCAGATAATAATCATGTGCCTGTAATTGTATTGACAACTGATGATACAAGAAAAGCTGAAGTATTTGATAATGGAGCAAATGATTTTCTTCGTAAACCTATAATGGGTGAAGAATTAAATGAAAAAATAAGTCAATGGACATAAAAATTAAGACCTAAGATGACTATAAACAAGGAGGCGTTCACAATGTATTTATTAAGGAGGTAAACAAAAGCATCTTAGGTCAGAATTAATATTATATAACATAAATATTAATGGAGTGTGAATGGCTAAATCAATAGTTATTAATTTAAAACTTTTGATTTAGCCAAAGCTCTTTCTATCTCCTCCTTGTCAATATCTCCTGATAGATTTAATTCAACATTTCCATTTTCTCCATCTACTTCTATATTAGTTATCTTTTGTTTAGTTTCATCACTCATACATTCACATTTACCTTCGGCACAATTTTCTACCATATTAAGTATTTGTTTTTTTTGAACAACTCCTGTAAATGATATTTTTACACCCTCTTCAGTCTTAAATACACTCTTTTCCATAGTTTTTTCCTTTAATAATATTTCCTCTACTTTAGGGATTAATTTATCTTTTATATCTTGGTAAGTATTTTTGAACACTATATACTCTTTACCATCAGGATCATCGAATCCAATATGAACTGTAGGTGTTGACTTGGGAAATATGGGACACAACTCTTTTGCATCTTCACACACAGTAACTATTAGATCAAAACTTATATCCATATCTATAATTTCATCTAAATGTTTGGAGTAATAATTATCATTCCAAATATTATTCTCTTTTAATATATTTTTAGCATTTAAATTTACTTTTCCCGTAGGTTTTACTCCACAACTATAAGCCGTAACTTTATTAAGATATTTATTAATAATAGCCTCTCCTATGATACTCCTACAACTATTCCCTGTACACATAACCAAAACTTTTTTATCCATGAATTATCCTATTAGTTTATAATATAATAACATATTTAAAACTGAAAAGCAATGAAAAATATGTCATAATACTTTTATGAAAAAAACAACAGAAATATTTTTATGTGCTATTAATAATATATTGAGTGGAACTTGTAATGAGGATTGCAAGTTTTGCACACAAAGCGTTAGGTATAAGGCAGATATTGATCGTTATACCTTTAAATCTATAGAGACTATTGTATCTGAAGCTAAACAAGCTAAATCATTAGGTGCATTGGGATATTGTTTAGTCACAGCAGGTAAAGGACTAGATGATAAAAAAACCGAATTTGTATCTGAGGTAGCTATTGCTATTAAAAAAGAGGTTGATGGTTTAAATCTTATTGCTTGTAATGGAACTGCATCAAAGGAACAATTGAAATATCTTAAAGAACATGGAATTGATAGTTATAACCATAATCTTGAAACTTCTGAAAATTATTATAATGAAATTTGTACTACTCATAGCTGGAAAGAGAGATATAAAACTTGTGAAGATGTGAAATCTGTTGGACTAACACTATGTAGTGGTGGAATATTTGGTATGGGAGAAACTATTAGTGATAGAGATGAATTATTAAAATCTATTGCATCATTAGAACCAGAATCAACGCCTTTAAATTTTTATCACCCAAATCCTGCTTTGCCTCTAAAAACAACAACTATATCCAAGTCTGAAGCTTTAATAATCATTACTCAAGCCAGAGAATTATTAGGTAATAGTAGCTTGTTAATGGTAGCAGGTGGAAGAGAATTATTATTTGCAAATAATCAAAAAGAGATGTTTGAAGCAGGAGCAAATGCTATTGTTATTGGAAATTATCTTACAACAACTGGCGATTCTCCAACAAAAGACCACAAGATGATAAAAGAGTACGGTTATCAAATTGCAAGTAGTTGTGTTGAATAGTAGTATTTCTCTAATTCTAACTCTATCTCTCTTGATATGGATAAGCCCATTTGTATCAAGAATAATTCGTATACCAACTCCACCCGTTGAAATTCTATTAGGTTCTCTATTTGCATATCTAGGCTTCGTAGGACATCATGAATATTTTGATTTGGTAGCAGAAGTTGGATTCTTATATTTAATGTTTCTAGCAGGTATGGAAGTTAATCTAAAACAAATTTTATCAAGTTCTCGTGAGATAATTAAAAGAGCTATTATATTTTTAGCACTTATGGGGATTCTATCTGTTCTATTTGGTTGGTTTTTTAATCTTAGCATTATCGTCACAATATCTCTTCCATTGGTATCAATTGGACTGTTAGCATCTTTATCAAAAATATATGGAAAAGATACAGAGTGGTTAAAACTAGCATTTATAGTTGGCATATTAGGTGAAATAGTAAGTATTGCTATGTTAACAACTCTTGAGGCAGCTAGTTTGGTAGGGTTTGGTTTAGAATTATTTATTAAAATAATATATCTTATTGCATTCTTATATGCTACTATATTTCTTTATCGTCTATTAAGATTACTATTTTGGTGGTATCCTGAATTAAAAAAAACTATAATTCCTAAATTTGATACAGCAGATCAAGATATTAGATTAGCAATTTCTCTATTTTTTATAATGATTGCATTGATGCTTCAACTAGGTTTAGAATTAGCATTAGGTGCATTTATTGCTGGAGTAGCTATATCTGCATTCTTTCACCATGAAAAAGGGCTTGAAGAGAAAGTTTCTAGCTTTGGTTTTGGTATTTTAGTACCTATATTTTTTATTCATGTTGGTTCATCATTTGATTTAGCCTCTTTAGGAACAGAAGGAATTATTACTGGTGCAACCCTTATTACAACTCTAATGATTATCATTCGTTTACTATCTGCATTTGTACTTAAAAATATATATGGTGCAAAAAATGCTCTATTAGTAGCATTCTCATTATCAATGCCTTTAACTCTTCTTGTAGCTGTTGCAACCATAGGATACAATGCAAAATTAATTGATTTATTAAGCTATTATCAACTTATTCTTGCAAGTTTATTACAAATTTTAATCTCAATGATAGCAATAAAATTATTATCGAAGAAATCAAATTAATATCTTTTTTTTGATATTAGTATGATATAATGATTTTTTGCTATTAAATAATGAGGAAATTAAGTGATTAATCAAACAACTATTGCAGAAGCTATTGAAGTTATTGGTATAGGTCTCCATAAAGGAGAACCTATAAGGTTACGACTTGAACCTATGGGTGCTGATAAAGGAATTGTATTTTATCGTGATGATATTGCTGTTAGTATTCCATTATCACCAGATAGCGTAATTGATACAAAAATGGCAACAGTTATTGGAAATACAAAAGCTTCTATATCCACTATAGAACATTTTTTATCTGCAATATATGCTTATGGGATAGATAATTTAAGAGTCATTCTTGATGGTTCTGAAATGCCTATTATGGATGGAAGTTCTATTAGTTTCTGTCTTTTATTAGATGAAGCAGGTATTCAAGAGTTAGATAAAAGTAAAAAAGTTATACTAATTAAAAAAATAGTAGAGGTCAGAGATGGAGACAAGTTCGTTAAAATTGCACCATCTTTGGAAGCATCATTTAATTTTAATATAGATTTTTCCCACCCTGTAATTGGGAAACAAGAAGAAAAGTTTGAATTTAGTAGATCAGGATTTATAAAAGAAATTGCAAGAGCTAGAACTTTTGGATTTGTTAAAGATATTCAATATCTACAAAGCATAAATCTAGCACTAGGAGCTACACTTCAAAATGCTATAGGATTAGATGAACATAGAATTTTAAATCCAGATGGATTAAGATTTGAAAATGAATTTGTGAGACATAAAATATTAGATGCTATGGGAGATATGATGGTTATGGGACATAATATTCTAGGAGAATATACCTCATTTGCAGGAAGTCATCATCTAAACCATAAATTAACGAAAGCTATTTTAGCCAATAGTGAAAACTATGAGTTAATAGCAATTAAAAGATTAAAAAGTATAGAATTTGCCAAAAGTTTTGCATAATTATAAAGTGGTGATTATATCACTATCTACACCTATATTAGTCGGTATTTACGAAGATGATATTCTAATAAATACTATAAAAAGTGAATTAAAAACATCTGAAGCACTATTACCAATTTTAGAAGATATTTTTAAAAAGTATGATGTATTAGAAATAATATATGCTAATGGACCAGGTAGTTATATGGCTATTAAAATAACATATATTATGCTTAAAACTATACAAATTATTAAAGATATTCCTATAAGAGCTTGTAGTGCATTTGAATTTAATAACAACAAACCTATAAAAGCTATGGGAAATCTCTATTTTATCAAAGAAAAAGAAACTATAATAACAAAAAAACTTACAGAAACTATAAATATGGAGTATACTCTTTGCAACTCTTTAAAAGATTTAAGATTGCAAAATAGTAATAAACCAGACTATAGATTACCAGCTGTTTAAAAAGGGATTTAGTGTTTATTAGTGTACCAGCAACCAGTGCAAATTTAGGACCAGGTTTTGATAGCCTTGGACTTGCCATAGACCTTCGTAATGAGATTACAATTACACCTTCACAATTTTTAAGTCTCTCAACAAGAGGAGAAGGTTCAAAAAATCCAAAAATAAAGAAAAATACACTTTTTCTAAATATTTTTAATGAAAATTATACGAGATTAACAAATAAAGAGCCTATTTTTAGATTTGAATTTAATAACCGTATCCCAATATCAAGAGGTCTTGGTAGTTCATCAGCTGTAATTATTGCATCTCTTACAGCCTCTTATGTTGCAGCAGGAATAAAATATAATAAAAGAGATATTTTAAATAGAGCATTAATATATGAGAATCATCCAGACAATATTACTCCTGCTGTCATGGGAGGATTTAATGTAGCATGTGTTGAAGGAGATAGGGTATATAGTAAAAAAAGACGATTACCTGATTTATTAAGAGCTGTTTTAGTTGTTCCAAATAGAACTATTTCAACAGCTCAATCAAGAACAATTCTTCCAGATATATATAAAAAAGAAGAGACAGTATATTCTCTTTCTAGAGCATCTTTTATGACAGCTCTTTTTATGAGTGAATCATGGGATTTACTACATTTAGCATCAAAAGATAAGTTACATCAAACTCGTAGAATGAAGATAATGCCAGAGCTATTTGATGTACAGAAATTGGCACTTAGACATGGAGCTTTAATGAGTACGCTATCTGGAAGTGGTTCAACATTTTTTACACTATGTTATAGAGATGACGCTGATAAGATAGCTAGAATACTTCAGAAAAGATTTCCACAGTTTAGAGTTTTTAATCGTGGACTTGATAATTATGGAGTTACAACAAAGAGTTAATCTCTTTTTAGGTATAATAACGATGAATTCAACAATAAAGAAAAAACCTACCCGAATGTGTATATCTTGTCGCCAAAAGATAGTTAGAATAACAATGGTACGACTTCAACAAAAAGAGAATAAAATCCTTACTTATCAAGGTAGTGGAAGAAGTTTTTATCTCTGTCATAAGTGTATCGACGACGAAAAAAAAATCAGAAGATTATCAAAGCGTTTTAAAGAAGATTTCAGACAATTTAATAAGTTTTTAAAGGAGTTAGTAGAGAATGGATAAAGTTAAAATCCAAGTTATTGCAGCAGAAGCAGGTTGCTCTAACGCAGATATAGTTAAGAAAGCAAATGAGTTAGGGTTTAGTGTAAAAGTAGCCAATAGCTCTATTAGTGTGGAACAAGCAGGTATACTTTTAGAGTATGCAATGAGTGGAAGTTTACCAAAAGATTTTAAGAAGCCTATCAAACGGTCTAAAATTAAAGTAGTAAAAAAAATTAGAAAAGTAGAGATTCCTAAAAAAGTAGAGAGTGAAACAAAAGTTGAACCTCCTAAAGAAGAAGCTCCTAAGGTTGTTGAGAAAAAAGCACCCATTAAAAAAACCCCTATTAAAAAATCTTCTATACAGAAAATTCCGAAAAGAACACTAGAAGAAAAAGAAGCTTCTTTAGCTCCTATTAGAAAAATAGAGATTAGAGAACAGCCAAAAGAAGAGCCAAAAGTTGAAATTCCTGAAGTAAATAGTAATGAAACAGAAGCTCCTATAATTGAAGAAGAAAAAAAAGTTATTCCTAAGAAGAGAAAAGGAATTACAGCTAGTGTTCGTAAAAAAGTTGAAATTAAAACTGTAAACAAAGATGAGACTGAAGAAGAATCAGACGAAGATAAACCAAAAAGAATTGTTAGAAAAGGTTTATCTAGGGGTGGAATTACTATTGTTAGAAAAGCAAAACCTTCTCCTGTCAAAAGAAAAATTAAAATGTCTGAACCAAAACTTTCAATGCCTAAAAAGAAGAAAATAAAGAAAATTGCTGAGGCTAAAGAGAGTGGTGAGAAACTAGAGATTATGGGTAATCGTGATTTTGGTGGAAGTGATGAAGTTTATAATGATGCTGAAGTTGTTCTATTAGATTTCTCTGATAAAAATATCTATGAAGATATGAAAAGACAAGATGAGAGAAGAAAAGCTGAGCAGAAAAAAAGAGGTCAACAACTAAACACATTTAGACCACAACAAAAACGCTCAATTCGTAGAGGTGGAAAAAAGAAAAAGTATATTCGTGTAGATGAAAATTCAGAGAAAATTACAGTTGTTGAAATTCCTGAGAATGTAAGAGTTTATGAGTTCGCAGAAAAAGTTGGAAGAAGTGTTGGAGAAGTTGTTAAAGTTCTATTTACACTCGGTACAATGGTTACTAAAAATGATTTCTTGGATAAAGACGATATAGAAATATTATCAGAAGAATTTGAGGTTGAAGTAACAATTATTAATCCTCTTGATTTATTAAATTATGTTGAAAATTATGATAATATTGAAGATGAAAATCCAGAAGAAAGACCTCCCGTTCTTACAATTATGGGACATGTTGACCATGGTAAAACATCTCTATTGGACAAAATTAGAGAAACTAAAGTAGTTGATAGAGAGTCTGGTGGGATTACTCAACATGTTGGTGCATATCAAGTTCAAAAAAATGGTAAGAAAATTACATTTGTTGATACTCCTGGTCATGCTGCATTTACAGAGATGAGAGCAAGAGGAGCACAAGCTACTGATATTGTTATTATCGTTGTAGCTGCAGATGATGGGGTTAAGCCACAAACTAAAGAGGCTATATCTCACGCAAAAGCTGGTTCAGTTCCTATGATTGTTGCAATTAACAAAATGGATAAACCTAGTGCTAATCCAGAAATGGTAAAAGGACAACTTGCAGAATTAGGTGTTTTAGCTGTTGATTGGGGTGGAGATATTGAATTTGTAAATGTATCTGCTCATACAGGCGATGGACTAGATGAACTTCTTGATGTTATTTTAATTCAATCAGAAATAATGGAATTAAAAGCTGATGTATCAAGAGAAGGTAAAGCAATAGTTGTTGAAAGTTCTTTAGAAAAAGGATTTGGTCCGGTTGCTAATGTTATCGTTCAAAATGGTACTCTAAGAGTTGGGGACAATATTATTGTTGGAAATACATATGGTCGTGTAAAAGCTATGCGTAATGACCATGGAAAAACAATGCCAGAGATAGGACCAAGTACCCCTGCTGCTATTGTAGGACTTAGTAAAGTTCCATCTGCTGGTGATGTTATGCTTGTTATGAGTAGCGAAAAAGAGGCTAAAGAGTTAGCAGCTAAAAGAGCTGAGTATACAAGATCCAAAGAATTATCAAAAAGTACGAAAGCAACTCTTGATGATCTTCATTCACTTATTGCAGAGGGTCAACTAAAAACTCTTCCAGTAATTATTAAAGCTGATGTTCATGGTTCTCTCGAAGCAATTAAAGCATCTCTTCTTGACCTTAAAAATGAAGAAGTTAAAGTTAATATTATTCATGAGGGTATTGGTGGAGTTACAGAGAGCGATGTAACATTATGTAATGCTAGTGAAAATGCTATTATCTTGGGGTTCCATGTTAGACCAACAGGAGCTGTTAAGAAAAAAGCAAAAGAATTAGGTGTAGATATACACACATATCAAATTATATATGACCTACTTGATGAGGTGAGAGCTCTTCTTGGTGGATTAATGAGTCCTGTTATATCTGAAGAAGTTACAGGTCAAGCAGAGGTTAGAGAAACATTTGCTGTTGCTAAAGTTGGAACTATTGCTGGATCTAAAGTCATTGATGGTTCTATTATAAGAGGTAGTAGTGCTAGACTTATTCGTAATGGTGTTGTT
>Ga0256837_1001983_pt1 | contig 13311 bp, 8 predicted proteins | sample 4562384metaG_FD_185976 | JGI IMG/M metagenome (GOLD analysis project Ga0256837, IMG submission 185976) | Hydrothermal vent microbial communities from Guaymas Basin, Mexico - 4561-384 | ecosystem: Environmental > Aquatic > Marine > Hydrothermal vents | place: Mexico: Guaymas Basin | collected... | reverse complement strand
CAGGCTTTATCAGTTTTAGTTGGGGACTTTGTTAGAAAGGCGATGGGTTTAGATAGGTATAAACCAACAGAGGATGAGATTGAGAGATACGTTGAGGAAGTTGAGCTTTACCAATCAGAAGTTGGTAGCTTCCAATACAACCCAACAGCTGATGAGATTAGAACAGCCATAAGGAATATACCAATTGAGATTACTGGGGAAGCAACGGATGATGTTGAGGTTTCTGGGCATAGAGATTTACCAAGAGTTGAAACAAACCAACTGAGGGGAGGGGCTTTATTAGTTTTGGTTGAAGGGGTTTTATTAAAAGCTCCAAAAATATTGAGGCATGTTGATAAATTGGGAATAGAGGGATGGGATTGGCTTAAAGATTTAATGAGTAAGAAAGAAGAAAAAGAGGAAGAAAAAGAGGAGGTAGAGGAAGAAGAAATAGATGAAGAGGAAGAGGAGATAAGTGGATACTGGAGGGATGTTAAGATAGAAGCAAACAAAAAGTTTATAAGTGAAGTTATTGCTGGAAGGCCTGTTTTTGCCCATCCTTCAAAGGTTGGTGGATTTAGGTTGAGATATGGAAGGAGTAGAAATACTGGATTTGCCACACAAGGATTTCATCCTGCCCTGATGTATTTGGTAGATGAATTTATGGCTGTTGGAACTCAGCTAAAAACTGAAAGACCGGGAAAAGCCACCTGTGTTGTTCCAGTTGATAGCATTGAGCCGCCAATTGTTAAGTTAAAAAATGGGGATGTTATTAGGGTTGATACAATAGATAAAGCCGTAGAGGTTAGAAATAGAGTTGAGGAGATTTTATTCTTGGGGGATGTTTTAGTTAATTATGGGGATTTTTTAGAGAACAACCACCCATTACTGCCAAGTTGTTGGTGTGAGGAGTGGTATGAGAAGATATTGATAGCCAACAATATAGAGTATGATAAAGAATTTATAAAGAATCCAAAGCCAGAAGAGGCGGTTAAATTTGCTTTAAAAACAAAAACCCCATTGCATCCAAGATTTACATATCACTGGCATGATGTTAGCAAGGAGGATATAATCTTATTAAGAAATTGGCTGTTAAAAGGGAAAGAGGGTAATTTTGAAGGGAAAAAGGTTTGGATTGTTGAGTTAGAGGTAGAGGATGATAAAAAAGCAAAAAGAATTTTGGAGTTAATTGGTTGCTGCCACTTAGTTAGAAATAAAAAGGTTATAATTGAGGAGTATTATCCTTTACTCTACTCATTGGGCTTTGATGTTGAAAATAAAAAGGATTTAGTGGATAATATAGATGAAATTTTAAAATCAGCCAAAAATAGCATGCATCTTATAAATTTATTGGCTCCATTTGAGATTAGGAGAAATGCTTATGTTTATGTTGGAGCAAGGATGGGAAGACCCGAGAAAGCCGCTCCAAGAAAGATGAAGCCCCCAGTTAATGGTTTGTTTCCAATAGGTAACGCTGGAGGGCAAGTGAGATTGATAAACAAGGCAGTTGAGGAAAACAACACGGATGATATTGATGTCTCTTACACATACTGCCCAAAATGTGGAAAAATCTCATTATATAGGGTCTGTCCATTCTGCGGAACTAAGGTAGAGTTGGATAAATTTGGAAGGATTAAAGCTCCTTTAAAGGATTATTGGTATTCTGCCTTGAAAAGATTGGGTATAAACAAGCCAGGGGATGTTAAGTGTATTAAGGGGATGACATCTAAGCAGAAGATTGTTGAGCCATTGGAAAAGGCAATATTAAGGGCTATGAATGAGGTTTATGTCTTTAAAGATGGAACTACAAGGTTTGACTGCACTGATGTGCCAGTAACTCACTTTAAGCCAAATGAGATAAATGTTAGTGTTGAAAAATTGAGAGAGCTTGGTTATGATAAAGACATTTATGGTAATGAGTTAGTTGATGGAGAGCAAGTAGTTGAGTTAAAACCACAAGATGTCATAATCCCAGAGAGTTGTGCGGAGTATTTTGTTAGAGTAGCTAATTTTATAGATGATTTGTTAGAGAAGTTTTATAAAATGGATAGATTTTACAATGTAAAAAAGAAGGAGGATTTAATTGGACATTTAGTTATAGGAATGGCTCCTCATACCTCAGCAGGAATGGTTGGGAGGATTATTGGATATACAAAGGCAAATGTTGGTTATGCTCATCCATATTTCCATGCCGCAAAGAGAAGAAACTGCTTCCCTGCAAATACAAGGATTTTGGTAAATATTGATGGAGATGTTAAGAGAATTACATTAAAGGAACTGTATGAGTTGTTTGATGAAAGTGATGAGGTATTTGAGAAGGATGCATTCATTAGAAGAAAGCCAAGGAAAAATATTAAAGTTTATTCATTTGATACAGAAAATAAAAAAGTAGTTTTAACTGACATTGAGGAAGTTATAAAGTTACAATCTCCAAATCATCTTATAAAAATAACATTAGATGGAAATAGAGAGTTTATTACAACCTATGACCATCCAGTTATGGTTTATGAGAATGGTAAATTTGTTAAAAAATTGGCAATGGATGTTAAAGAAGGGGACTTAATGCTAATTCCAAAGGTTGATTTTGAAGAGGAGGATATAGAGGAGTTTGACTTATTAAAAGAATTTTCAAGAGAGGAGTTTAAAGATTTATGGAGTATTTTAAGAGTTAAGGGTATTGGCAACTGGATTAAAGAAAACATTAACAAAAAATTAATTAGGGAGTTAAAGTTAAACGATTATTTAAGATATGATACAATACCATTGGATAAACTTCTCATCTTATTGGAAAAATCAAATTTAACAGTTGATGATGTTCCAAAAGATTGCTACATTGGTGTTAAAAGAGATAAAGTCAATATTAAAAGAATTGTTAAGGTTGAACCATTATTAAAGTTGATTGGCTACTACCTATCTGAGGGATATGCAAGGGAGTCAAAAAGTGTTTATCAGATAAATTTCTCAAATTCAGAGGAAGAAATTAGGGAGAACATTAAAAAAGCTATAAAGGAGGCATTTGGAGACATAAACATATATGAAAATGAAGAGGAAGGAAAATTAACATTATCATCAAAAATTATTTATTTATTCTTCACAAGAGTTTTAAAGATTGGAAAAAAGGCAAAATCAAAGAGAGTTCCAAGCTTTATCTTTAAGTTGCCAAGGGAAAAAATTAAATTAATGCTTTCTGCCTACTTTGATGGTGAGGGAACTGCTTTAACAACTACTCCAAGAGTAGCTGTTTATAGTGCAAATAAAAAGTTATTAGAAGATATAGACACCTTAATAATATCAAAGTTTGGTTTATATGCAAGCTGGGGAGTAGATAAAAATGCAAATGAAAGAGATGGAAGCTGTGTAAAGAAATACTATGAAGAGAGAGGAAAAGAAGCTCCAAAATCTGTTGTCTATAGATTGGATTATCATGGAGAGCAGGCAAAGAGATTCTTTGAAGATATTGGTTTCTTCTTAGAGAGGAAGCAGAAAATATATGAATATCATAAAAATAGAAGTTTTGGAGAGAGAAGAGGTATTTTGAGACCTTATGGACTATTAGTAAGAGTTAGAAAGGTTGAGATAATAAAATCAGAGGGTGAATTTATCTATTCACTAAATGCTAAGAAGTATCATACGATAATTATAAATGAGAATATTCAAATATCTAATTGCGACGGTGATGAGGATTCTTTCTTCCTACTCTTAGATGCGTTCCTAAACTTCTCCAAGAAATTCCTGCCTGACAAAAGAGGAGGGCAAATGGATGCCCCATTAGTTTTAACAACTATCTTAGACCCAAAGGAAGTTGATGGGGAAGTCCATAACATGGATACGATGTGGAGTTATCCATTAGAATTTTATGAAAAAACCTTAGAGATGCCTTCACCGAAAGAAGTTAAGGAGTTTATGGAGACGGTTGAGGATAGATTAGGAAAGCCAGAGCAGTATGAGGGTATTGGCTACACTCATGAAACTTCAAGGATTGATTTGGGACCGAGGGTTTGTGCCTATAAAACCCTTGGCTCAATGTTGGAAAAAACAACTGCCCAACTATCAGTTGCTAAGAAGATTAGGGCTACTGATGAGAGGGATGTTGCTGAGAAGGTTATACAGTCCCACTTTATCCCTGACTTAATTGGGAATTTAAGGGCTTTTTCAAGGCAGGCGGTTAGATGTAAGTGTGGGGCTAAGTTTAGAAGAGTGCCATTAAAAGGAAAGTGTCCAAAATGTGGCTCTAACTTAATATTAACTGTCTCAAAGGGAGCTGTTGAGAAGTATATGGATGTTGCTGAGAAGATGGCTGAGGAATACGATGTAAATAATTATATAAAACAACGACTAAAAATTATTAGGGAGGGGATAAATTCAATTTTTGAAAATGAAAAGAGCAAGCAGGTTAAATTAAGTGATTTCTTTAAAATGAGTTAAATTTGGTGGAACTATGAAGGTTATTCCCTTAGCTTCTGAAAGTTTGGGGGTTAGGTCATTGGCAACCTATGTTAAAACAAAGGATGTGGGGATTTTGATAGACCCAGGTGTTGCATTAGCCCCCGATAGATATGGTTTAAAGCCGAATGATATAGAATTTGAGAAATTGAGAGAGATGAGGAATAAAATTAACGAGTATGCTAAAAAATCTGATGTTATAACTATCTCCCATTATCATTACGACCATTATACTCCATTTTTTGATGACATATACTTAGATTCAAAGGACTACGCTAAGGAGATATACAGGGATAAAATTTTATTGGTAAAGCATCCCACTGAATTTATAAATAAAAGCCAAATGGAGAGGGCAAAAAAATTCTTGGAGAATGTTAAGGATATTGCCAAAAAAATTGAGTTTGCCGATAACAAAACATTTAAATTTGGAAAGACGGAAATAAAATTTTCCCCACCATTTCCACATGGTAGGGATGATAAACTTGGGTATGTTTTAATAACAACAGTTAAAGAAGGGAATTTTAAGTTTATGCACACTTCTGACACTCAGGGTGTTATATTTGATGAAATTAGGGATTATATTATCAAAGAAAAGCCAAATTTAATACTTATGGGAGGACCTCCAACATATTTAATGTATAGGTATGGAAAAAAGAACTTAGAAAGGACTAATGAAAACTTAAAATCAATAGTTGAAAATACTGGGGCTGAGATTATAATCGACCACCATTTATTGAGGGATAAAAAGTTTAGAGAAAAGATTAAGATAAAGTTTAAGACGGTTGCTGAATACTTAGGAGAGAAAAATTTATTGTTGGAGGCATATAGGAAAGAGATTAAAAACGGGGCAGATATTAATGAGTTATTTAAGTAAAAGGTGGGATTATGCCAACTATAACAATAGATGTTCCAGAAAATGTTCCAATAGAAAGGATTAAAAGGAAAATTCAAAAGCTTATTACAGAGGAGAGGTTAAAGTGGGAGTTATTTGAAAAGGCAAAGGAAGAGTTAAATTTGACAGAAGAGGATTTGAAGGATTTTGAAAAGGCAAGGGAGGAAGCATGGAAGGAGATAAAGAAAAAGTATGGCTTGTAATCGATGCCAATATCGTATTCTCAGCATTGATAAAAGATGATTCCTTAACTGGAAAGATTATTTTTAGTGATAGATTTTCTTTATTTTTTCCAGAAGATGGTTTAGTAGAGTTAAATAAATATGAACCTTATATTTTGAAAAAGAGGAGTAATTATAAGCAAAAATTGTCTTATGATTATTTATTAAGTTGTATTTTTGAAGTTGTTGAAGTAGTTCCTTCAAAATATTATGAAGATAAGATTAGAGAAGCTTATGAAATAATGAAGGATATTGATGAGAAGGACACTCCTTATATTGCCTTAGCTTTAAAGCTAAACTGTCCAATTTGGAGTAATGACACTGATTTAAAAAAGCAGAATAAAGTTAAAGTTTATAATACGAGAGAGTTGTTAGAAGAGTTCTTAAATAACTTTGACATATCTCTATATATGAAGTAAAAATATACAAAATATACGGTATAACTACTGACATTATTAACCTCGATGATGAAAGTTACCCCCACTGACCTTTTTGGGATGAAGAAATCGGCACTGTCTGAGAGGTATTATTTATTAAACTTAGATTTTTAAATAATGGGGGATTTTATGTTTATAGATGAAGTTATAAGTAATTTAAAAGGGAATGAATTCCTAAATACTTCTCTTTTAACTAAAAGTAATAAAAATAGATTGTATTATGCTGTAAAACAGCCAGATGGTAATATAAAGGTAGTTCTTCCCTTTGTTTTTGAAAATAAAAATTTTCTAAAACTTTCTAAATACAGGGATGGGATAGAAGGAGCTACGCAGAGGGTTATTGAGGAAATAAAAAAAGAGATAATTAAGAAAAAGAGATTTCTCCCATTGGCTGGGTATTTTGGTAGAATTTATAAGGCATTATATGAACCATTAACTGTTGTAAATTGCGATTTAAATTTAGGTTATGACTTGTGGAGGGCAGACAAATACAACTACATTGAAGGAGATAAGATTTATTTAATGCTTAGAATGATTTTTAAAGAAAATGACGCTAAAAATATAGCCAAAGAAATCAATAACTTATGCTATGATTTAGATAAGTTTATTAAAAACATTTCTATTGATTTATTAATTGAAGAGGCAAAAAATATAATAAATCAAAAATATCTTAGGGACAAGTTGGATGAACTCGGCTTAGTTTGCTTTATAGCAAACAATTCAAAGCCAGCAAGGAAATATACCGATGTTAGGAGGCATTATAGGATAGCAGGACCTAAGGATGTAAATATTCCCTTTGAATGCCCTGAGGAACTTGAACCTATGGAAATAGAGCTTAAATATGGTAAAAAAGTTAAAGGGTTGGGAATAAAAAAGAAGGAAATATTTATAATTACTGGAAGGAATGCTCAGGGAAAAACTACCCTTTTGCAGGCGATAGATAGTGGAAGAGACGACCATTTAATTGGAGATGGAAGGGAGTTTATAATAACCACTAAAAGCTTATCTAAGGCATCGACTGGGAGTATGGAAATGAGTGGGCAGGATATAAGCTTATTTTTCCAAAAACTACCACCGGGAATTAAAGGAAGTCCTAAGGCGGTTTATGGAACTGCCTCTGGTTCAATGTATATGGCTTACCAAATACAGAGAGCTATAAAAAATAAAACTAAGCTTATTTTAATAGATGAGGATAATTCAGCAGTTAATTTATTAGTTAGTGGTGTTTTAAGTAAGTGGTTTGAGGGAGTTAAATCGTTGGCTGAGATAATTATGGAAGATAGAGAAAAGCTTGGAGATAGTGCTTTTATCATCGTCACGAGCTCATTAGATTTATTAACTGCTTTGGGAGATAGGGCAATGTATTTGGAAGACCATAAAGCCAAATATCTTGATTTAGATTATTTCAGGGAGGAGTTGGGAAAATATTATTTGGAATTGGCTTCTAAATTTATTGGAACAAAAACCTTGAAATAGTATTAATTTTTTATTTTTTACTTCGTTGTATTTTTAATATTGATTAGATAAAGGAGTTAATTATAGTTGTTAATGTGATGGTTATGGACAAAAATAGCAAAATAACACTAATTGGTAGTAAATTAGCTAAGACGGGAGGAGAGTTTATTTATTTGGGAGAGGTTGAAGAGTGCAAAAATTGCAAGTTTAAAAGATTGTGTCATGGAAATTTGGAAGTTGGGAGGAAATATAAGATAGTTTCAGTTAGGTCGGCGAATCATCCTTGTATGGTTCATGAGGGAGGCGTTAAGGTTGTTGAGGTAGTTTTAGCTGATTTAACAATAATGATTGAGGCAAAAAAAGCACTTGAAGGGGTTGTTTTAAATCATCAGCCAATAAATTGTGATAACTTTGATTGCGAGTATTATAACTTTTGCAATCCTGATGGAATAAAAGAAGGGGAGAAATACAAAATAAAGCAGGTTTTAAACGAAAAAATAAACTGCCCTTCTGGAAAATCATTAAAAAAAGTTATAGTTGAGTTAATTGAGGATAAATAATTATTTCTCACTTCTTAACTATCTCACATCCCCCAGGAGGGAGAACTCTTAAAATATCCTCATCATCAACACCGTAATCTTTAAATATCTCTTTTAACTCCTTAACAACCTTTCCTTTCTCTTTATTTGATGGCTTTAATAAAACCCACTTAATAAAACTCTTTTGTAATGTTTTTGGTGGAGCTGTCGTTATCTTTACATCCCCATCGTATTCAATAACTCCAATACCTAACTCCAATGGTGTATTTCTATAATAATGCCTCTCTCCCCTAATTACAAATGCCCCTCTCTTTAAATACTCTCCACTTTCAGCTGTTTTTGATATTTGCTCTGGTTTAACCCAATAGGTGTCAATAGCTCCATATCCAAGCTTCCAAGCCCTTGAATGAGAGACAGAAAACTTGGCAACCTCTTCCAATGTCTCTTCATCAACTTCTCTACCCTGCGTTTTTATAACCGTAAATGGAGCTCCTTGAATATCTGCGTGGAATACAATATCATCCTTGTCAGTGTATTTTTTAATAATAATCTCGTTTGTTATTGCATCTTTCCCAGCAATAACCAAGAATCCATTAATAACAGTCCATTTAAATTTCTCATACCACTTTCTCTCCTTTCTAACTTTCTTTTTCATTTTTGCTGATTCCATTTCCTTTAACTCTTCCTCTCCTTTCTTTTTAAGCTCTTCTATCTTCTTTTTAGTTAGCTCAATAGCATTTTCTATTCCTTCAATTTTGTTTCTCAACTTTTTAGCTTTTTCATAATATATCTCAGCATTTTCAAAGGCGTTTTTTCTTATATCCAAGGAGACCCTTTCTTCTATAACTTTGTCATCAATTTCAGATTTTAATCTAATAATTATCTCTCCAACATTCTCGTTTATATTTTCAATCAATCCCAAAATTGGATGTTCTTTATTCTCTTTGATTATCTTTTTTATTCTTGCCCAGTCCATTTTTTCTCTTGCTTGTCTTATAGCGTTTAATAGCTCTTCAACAATTTGATAGTTTGCATAAATCAAATCTCCTTTAATTTGGTTTTTTTCTGCATCTTCTTTATACTTCTTCAATGTCTCTAACTGTCTTTTTAATATATTTTCTTGCCTCTCAATTTCCCTCTCAATCTTTGATTTTTCTTTTTTAACTACAACTTTTGTTAAAAATTTGGCAAAGTAGTCATCAACCGCCTCTAAAAAACTATTGTAATATTTTTTCTCTAAACCATCATATTTTTTTAAATCAATAGGGACAACATCAAAATATTCACTGTCCTTTAAAATAATCTGCGGCTTTCTATTGTTAAAAATTTCATTAAATAAATTTTTAGATGCTTCAAAGAGCTTTTTAATCTCTTCTTCACTTAAATCTTTCTTTTTCTTGTCAATTCCTGCTCTCTCACAAATCTCTTCAGCGTAAAGCCCACCAATACCAAAAACTCTTGATATTAATCTAACGCACTCAACCCCTTTATTATTTAAGAAATAATCTTTAAATACTTCATAGGCAATAGAAAACTCTAAGTTATAGGGATTTAATGGCTTTTGTGGAGGAAATTTGTATTTTTCCTTAGGAACTATTTTTCTTGTGCTCCATCTTTCAACTTTGAGAGGGGCAATAATTGTGTCCTCACTATTTAAAAATATAATATTCCCATCCCCAAACAGCTCAGCAACCAATTTATAAACTCCCTCTTTTGTTTCAAAGTGAAAAATAACTATTCTATCAAAATTTACCTGCTCAATCTTTATTAATTTAGCATTTTTTAAATATTTTCTTAGTAACATTGCAAAAGATGGGGGAAGTTTTGGCTTTTCCCTCTCATAATTTGTTAAAGTTATATATTTATATTTACCAATACTTATGACGAGTTCCCTACTCCCGCCCTCGGGAACATGGATTTTTAATATCAACTCTCTGTTTTGCTCATTATCAATTAAAAACGCTTTATCTAACCTACCATTAATGAGATTTTGTAATTCATCCACAACACAGCACACATCAACATTTGTCATCTCACTCTTCATAATCTCACCATAAAAGTTTTTAATCATTAATAGATATTTTATTATTTGTGATAATATGAAGAAGGAAGAGTTTTTAAAGTATTTAAGGCAAGGGAAATATAATAAATTAGCTAAGTTAATTAATAGTTATCCAGATATTTTAAGTTTTTTAGATGAGTTATTTAAATCTGGCAAAGAAGATGATGTAAGAAGGGCATTGCTGGTTCTAAAAAGATTAGATAACGAGGTAATTGAGAAATATCTATATTATGTTATATTGAATTTAAATGAGAAGAGAATTATAGCCAAAGAGGCGGAGGAGATATTAAAGAAAATAACTAACAAAGAGAATGTTGAAGAGGCAATAGTTGAAATTGCAAAAAAACCTTTGGATGAAAAAATAATTTACTTATTTTTGCAAAATATGAAAGAAGAAAATATTTTTTTTAGAGCCATTCTTGAACACACAAAGAGTAAAAACATAGAAGAAGGTATAAAAACCTTATTATTAAAAAACTGCAATTCTGAGATGATATTAAAAATCTTAGCTAATAAACTCTATTCTCATGAGAAAGATGAGAGAGAACTTGCAGTAAATATATTGTTAAATATAGTTGATTCTTTAACTGAGGAACAGAAGAATATTTTAAGGAATAATTTAAATATATGTTTATTGGGAGATGACACTAAGAAGATGTATAAAAAATTTAAAAAATTATTTGAAAAATTAAATATTCCCACCGAAATATCTAATGAACAAATAAAAGCCCTACTAAAATCCCATGGAAAAACTGCCCTAAATATAATTTTAAGAGAAAATATAAAACTTCCTGCTAAATTTTACGATAGGGAGTTTTTAAAGGACTTTCTATATGTGAGGGATGAAGAAAAACAGTTTGTTGGGGTTAAATTAATATCATTAAAAAGAGATTCAAAAAAGAAGGTTGATTTACTATTTAGATTTTTACATTATGGATATGGTAAGGCAAAAACATCCGCAATAAGGGAACTTAAAAAAATAGCCAAAAATAACAATGAGCTAAAAGAATACATAGAGAAAAAGACATTAACTTCTGCTAAAAAAATGAATTTAGGGCTAAAAATATCATCTCTAAGAATATTAAAAGAATTTGCAAAAAAAGAACATTTAGAGTTTTTAATTAATGAACATAAGCGAGTGAAAGCGTTGGCTTATAAATTAGAGGAAGAAATGTTTATGGGAGGATTTAGGCACATGCTAATGATGGAAGAGGAAATAAGAAAATGTAATGTTGCTATGAGATTAATAGAGGAGATTGTAGCAGATATTTGCTTAAAAAATAACATCCATTACAATGATTTAAAAGTAGCTGAAAAACTTGGTTATGAATTTTATAGAACAATAGAATTAATAGGGGCTAAAAATCTAAATCTAATAGATATTTATGAGTTTTTAGAGGATGTTAAGAGAAATGGGGAGCTTATAACTTATTTGGCTGGGATTGTAATTAATAATAAAATAGATGATAATTTAGCTAAAAAAGTTTTAGAAGCAACTGAAAAGGCAGAAATGGAAAATAAAGATTTGTTAAATGCAAATAAAATTATGATTTATGCATCTTTAAATAGAGTTGATAAGATTGGAGAGATTATAAATATGGCAGAAGGTTATTATTCAAAATTAGCTTTTATCAATGCAGTGAAAAAGTTTCTTGATGAAGGATTATTAGATGAGGAAAAAATAAGTTTATTAATTCCAAAGATTGCTGAAATGATATATGCAACAAAAAAATTAAGATTGATGGCATTAGAGTTTTTTAAAAAATATCCAAATGAACTCGTTTTTCCAATATTGATTAATGAAATTGGTAATTATAAGGGAGAAGAGAAGATAATAATAGAGGTTATATCAAACATAATATTTAAATATCCAAATAACATACATAATATTAGGGAGTTATTAAATACAGATAAAAGAAACTCCGCTTTAAAAATACTGCTTAAAGTTAGTGAGAAAAGACCGGAACTCTTAGAAGATTTTATATACTTGCTTGCTGGAATTTACGGGTCTGCAAATGAAGATGATAAAAAACTAATAAAAAAGATTTTAAAAAACATTACCAGTGAAGAGCAAAAATTAATATTAAAACCAGTAATTGGAGAGATTTAAGTTTAAAGGTTGGATGATTATGAGGAGGGATGAATACTTTGAAAAATTATTGGAAGTTATTGAAGAGTTAAAGATTGAGGCAGAGGAAAAACCAATTATTGTTGAAGGAAAGAGAGATGTGGAAAGCTTAGAGAAATTGGGAGTTGAAGGAACTTTTATTATAATAGCTAAGACACCAGTTTATTTAATAGCCGATGAACTTGTAAGAAAAAGAGTTAAAGAAGTTATTCTATTAACTGACTTTGATAGAAGAGGTAGGATGTTAGCCAAGGCAATAATAGAGGAGTTTAGACATAGAGGAATTAAAGTAAATACGAAAATTAGGCATGAGATTTTTATCTATACAAATAGCGGTATTAGGGATATTGAGAGTTTGTTTTCTTATGTGAATAAAAGGTTATTTTAAATTAATTTTAACAATCTCTCCCTTTTAATTTTTTTAACCATATTTTCATGTTCTATCTTTTCATGAAGTTCTTTTAGGATTTCTTTTATATTGTCAATGTAATATAACTTTGGCTTTCCTCCCAAAGATTTTATAATCCCATCTTTCTCTAATTTGTTTAGTATATGGTAAAGCTTAGTTTGAGACAAATTTGTTAATTGCAACAACTCTTTGGCTGTTAGTTGTTTATTAATTAAATTAACAATTACCTCTATCTCATCATCTTCAAAATTGAAGTTTTTTAACTCCTCCCTCCAATTTATATTACCACTTCGCGATAATTCAAATATAACCCCAGTAAATGATAAATTGTTGTGGAATCTAATCAAATCCTTTGCTATTGTCTCACCATAACTAAGCCAGCCAATACAGTTATCTTCCATTATATAATTTTCAGCTTTTTCACTTGTTTTATATAAATTTAGGAAATATTTAAGAATGTTTTCTTCAAACTCTCTAAATAATGAGTTTTTTAACACTTCCCTCCCATAACATTCATTTATAAATATAATCGGATTTTCAAAATTTTCAGCTTTTTTTAGTTCTTCGGTTATTGATTTTATCTGCTTCTCAACATCCGTTTTCATCAATACAAGAAATATCCCCTCTATTATATTTCTCCTAAATATTAAGGCATTATCTTCAACTCTTTCTAAAAAGGCGGTAATATAATTTCCATTGATATCCATAAATCCAAGAGGGTGTATAAGATAAAAATCCAAATGCTT
>Ga0256837_1001981_pt1 | contig 13318 bp, 11 predicted proteins | sample 4562384metaG_FD_185976 | JGI IMG/M metagenome (GOLD analysis project Ga0256837, IMG submission 185976) | Hydrothermal vent microbial communities from Guaymas Basin, Mexico - 4561-384 | ecosystem: Environmental > Aquatic > Marine > Hydrothermal vents | place: Mexico: Guaymas Basin | collected... | reverse complement strand
AGAAGATCTTTTGGTATGCTAAAGAGCGTTTTTTTTCTAAATCATTTCTGTACTTTTCTTGTGCTGCTTTAGGATCAAAGATAGCCTCTTTAAGTTTTACTTTTATGGGATAAAAACTATAGATGGTATCTTTAAACATATCAGTTACATTTTTTATCTCATTGGCAGCAGCAGAGATACGACCAGCTTTTAGCTTAATAAGACCAAGTGCAAGTTGTGCACGTGCTGGTTGTATATTTTTTACAATAGCATCATTGAGATGACTTATTGCTAAAGTAAAATCCCCAACTCTGGCATAAAGCAAAGCGATACTAAAATCATCCAGATCTTCGAAGTTTTGCTCCATCACCTCTATAGCATCATAGTTGTTGCCATACATTGCACTGAGTTTTGCCAAAAGATTTTTATGTACAGATGGATAGTACTTAGAACTTGCATTTTTCAAAGAGCTAAGAGCTTCGATATAGTTTTCATTGTAGTAAGCGATGAGTGTGTAGTAGTATGAATAGAGCGGAGATTCTACCTCTTGTGGAAGGTATGCATGTGCTAGATCGATATAGTACTCAAAACTCTCTTTATCGTGAAGATGCAAGGAACATACAGCTGCATTGATGGCACTCACACAACGTTTTTCACCATTGTCTATAGCTTTTTGAAATGTTTGCAGGGCAAGTTTATATTGTTCATTTTTAAGTTGAGCAACTCCAAGGTTGTAGAGTGAGATCGCTTCGGAGTATTGAGCTATCTGCTCATAAAGATACAAAGCTTCCTCTTTTGAGCCATTTTGGTAGAGATAGTTTGCTTTTGTGATCATCTTTTCAAGTTTACTTGTTTCAACTTTTACATGAGGTTTCTCATCAAGTTTCTCTTCGATCATATTCATATCTATCGGTTTTTCATCTTTGGAAGTGGCGATCATGATAAGAATAGTGGTGACGATAATGAGCACTAAAGCTATTGCAATAGCACCGAAGATAAGAATTTTCTTTTTCTTTGCTTCCTCTTCATCTATCTCAATGGTAGTAGATGTACTCTCTTCATTTTCATGGTCTATCTGGGCAGCTTCACTTTCTTCAATGATGATGATCTCTTCTTGTTGTGGCTCAGCCATACTTACCCTTGGATTTTTTTCTTTGATAGTATAGCATCTCTCTAGCAAAATCAGTACCAGATTGTAGATGAATATGCTATAATCGTTTGAAGTTTTAAGAGGAAAAAAGATTGCGATTAACAGGGAAAAAACTTCTTATTTTTGATCTTGATGGAACACTTATTGACAGTGGTTTGGATCTAGCAGCAGCACTGAACGATATGTTGAGTCAGCTTGGCAGAGAAAACTTTGAAGATGAGACGATACACACGTGGGTTGGTAATGGTGCAAAAGACTTGGTTTTACGTGCTTTGTGCGCAAAAAGAGATATCGAAAATGAGAGTGTCGATGAGGAGTTGTTCTTAAGAGCTTTAGATATCTTTTTAGACTCTTACAAACGCAATGTTTGTGTAAAAACAACACTCTATGATGGTGTAAAAGAGAGTTTAGAGATACTTCATCAAAAGGGGTATCTGCTTAGTATCGTGACAAACAAACCTTTGGCATTTGTCAAACCTATCTTAGAAATTTTGAAGATAGAGAGATATTTTTCCATTTATCTTGGAGCAGACTCTTTATCTGAGAAAAAACCAAGTCCACTCCCTTTGGAGTTTGTGATGCAAAAGTATAAGATACCAAAAACTCAGACAGTGATGGTTGGGGATTCTAAAAACGATATCATCGCTGCACACAATGCAAAGATAGATGTTATAGGTGTTGGTTATGGGTATAACTATGGTGAAGATATCTCTTTATACAACCCAACACTCAAGGTAGAGAGTTTTGAGGAGATTTTGGAGGTGTTGGATGTTCTCTAGCACAAAGCAACCTCGAGTAGCTGTTGTTGGTGGTGGTGTTGCAGGAAGCAGTATAGCACTCTATCTTGGGGAACTTGGTGCAAAGGTGAGCCTCTTTGAGAAAAGCAGCTCTTTGGTTAGTGGACCACCTATCTGTCACCTTCATGCAGGAGGAAACCTTTATCGTGAGATACCAGATAGTGAGTGTGTCACACTTTTACATGAGTCGTTTGCTTTTATGCAGCGTTTTGAAGATGCGATAGATTATCGTCCAACTATCATCACCATCCCACTTGAAGATAGCGGTGAACCAAAAGATCTTTTGGCGCGTTTGGAGCTTTTAAAACAGGAGTATTTGAAGCTAGGTGGAGAGGGGGAGTACTTTCAATTTTTATCAAAAGAGCAGCTTCTTGAACAAGCCAAACGCAACAAATGGCTTAGAAACTTTGTCAAGTATGTTAAGTTAGATCTTTTGAAGTTTCCTGTGGTGTTGGTGCAGGAGTATGGCATCAATGTTTTTGTTCTTGGTGCTACACTCTCTTTAGCACTCAAAGAGCACCCAAATGTTACATTGCAGATGGCACAGGAGGTTTGTAGTATTAAAAAACTCTCAAAGGGTTTTGAAGTGGAGGGTGAGGTGTATGACTATCTCATCAATGCCGCTGGTTTTTTAAGTGGCAAAGTGGATGATATGTTGGGGTACAAACGTAAAAGATTTGTAGAGTTTAAAGCAGCTTATGTAAGTAGGTGTGACTCTTTGGAGGGTGTATGGCCTGAGATGATTTTTCATGGCAAACGTGGCACACCACAGGGGATGGCGCAGTTTACTCCCTATCCAGATGGATATTTTCAGCTTCATGGGATGAGTCAGGATATAACACTGTTTAGAGATGGACTTGTTCAAAATTCAAACACATCATCTCAACCAAACCTTCCTCAACATTTTTTAGAGAAGATAACACGCGGATGGGACAAAGAGGATGTAGAGCAAAGAACACAAAGAGCCATAGCAAAAGTAAGCCGTTTCATTCCTGCGTTTAAAGATGCAAAAGTTGTAAGCAAACCACTTTACGGTGCTCAACAGATTCCAGGGGATGATGCAGATCTTAGGGCTGCTGAGGTTTCCTTTGAATCTGGTGGGTATGCTCGTTGTGAGATAGTCAAAGCTTCATCGGTGATGAAGATGGGTATAGAGATCGCAAAAGATCTTCAAAAACTTGGTTTTTTGGATGGTTGTGAGCTAGAGAGGGTCAAGCTCCCCTCTTTAGAGCATCTTGACAAAGAGCATCTGCGTCATTATGCACAGCAGGTAGCTCTACAGAGGGGTTATCCATCCTCTCTTGGATCTGTCTGTTTTGATGCTTTGTAGATATCTTCTATGGAATGAAGCTCTTCGTGTTTGAGGTAGTAGTGTTTTAAGAGTTGGTTGAGTCTGTTGAGGTTAAATCTCCAAAACAACTCTTTGTCAAACCCATCTGATGCTTTCATCGCTTCAAAAAGCTCTTGCGGTGTGAGTTTTCCCTGATGTTGGCAGATAGTGTTTAGCATGATATCTTCAAGTTTTTGTTCAGCATGAGGGTTTTTGTCATCATCTGCGAGTTGTTCGTTGGGTAAAAAAGCCCATATCTTCCATATACCCAAAACCATAAACACAACAAACGCTATCATCATCCAAGTGGAGAGATCAAGATCCATCACAACACCTTTTCTTGTTTTTAGTGATTATACAATAAAACAAAAACAATTGCGAACTTTTGTACAAAATAAGTACCTACTTAAGGTGCTCTTTGAAAGTCAAAAAAATCAACTTTTGATAAAATTTAGGTAAACTTTCACTTATGAATGATAAAGTATTTACAAAACCGATAAAAAAACAGTTTGAGTTTGATGAAGAGGTCGCTGCTGTTTTTGATGATATGCTCCAAAGAAGTGTCCCTTTTTACAAAGAGTCTCAAAAGATAACAGAGTTTTTTACACTCAAAAACCTTCCAGATGGTGGGGTGATGTATGATCTTGGATGTTCTACAGCATCACTGTTGCTTAATATTCACCGTGCTATGGATGTAGATGCCAAACTTATAGGACTGGACAACTCTGAGGCTATGCTCCAACAGGCTCGCCGTAAATGTGAAGCTTATGGTGCAGATATAATGGTGCAAAATGCAGATATCTTGGAGTATGACTACGAGATGGCAGATGTGTTTGTAAGTAATTACACTTTGCAGTTTGTACGACCACTGGTTCGTGAAGAGCTTGTGAAAAAAGTGGCATCTTCACTCAAAGATGGGGGTGTTTTTCTTTTTAGTGAAAAAGTTATCTCCCATCATCCAAAACTCAACAAAGATCTTATAGAGTGCTACTATGCATTTAAAAAAGAGCAGGGGTATAGTGAGTATGAGATTATGCAAAAACGTGAAGCTTTGGAGAATGTACTTGTACCATACTCAGAAGATGAGAACATAACTATGGCAAAAAATGCAGGGTTTTCCCACTGTGAAGTTGTGTTTCGCTGGGCAAATTTTGCTACGTTTATAGCTTTAAAGTAGTGTTTTACCAAACATTTTTTTTGTCGTGAGATGGCTCTTTTTTCTTAAAAACATCACCCATCTGCTTGTAGGTTACTACATCATCTTCACCACACTCTTTGTGGTAGTAGCCTTGTAGGTCGTAGTACTCTTTACAATCACTGTAATACTTTGCTGATACACCGTGTTTGTTAACGCAGCCACTCAACGCAAGTGCTAAAAATACAAATACACATAAAATCTTTTTCATACCATACCTTTTAAGTATATTTAAGCATATTTTATACCTAAACTTTAAAACTCTCTTTTGTTTTACAAAACTCAGTGAGAAAACACTCATCACATTTTGGGTTTTTGGCTTTGCAGATGTAGCGACCAAAAAGCACCATCCCTTGATGCAGTGCATGAAGATCGTTTTTAAACTTTTTGACAAGTGTCGCTTCTGTAGCTATGGCAGTTTTATCATCACTCAGTCCTAAACGGTGCGATACACGAAACACATGGGTATCTACCGCCATTAGGTTAGCTCCTGTGTACTCTATCATCACTACGTTGGCAGTTTTTTGTCCTACACCCGCGAGGGTTTGCAGATCTTTTTCATTCATAGGTATCTCACCCCCATACACCTCTACAACACGTTGTGCCATCTTGATGATGTTTTTGGCTTTGTTGTTAAAAAAAGAGCAGGTGTTTATGAGTGCTTTGACATCTTCTATATCTGCATTTGCAAGACTTTGAGGATCTGGGTACTTCTTAAACAAAGCAGGGGTGATAAGATTTACCCTTTTGTCTGTGCACTGTGCTGAGAGTGCTACAGCAATGACAAGTTCGTAGGCATTTTTATACTCAAGTTCAGTGACAGCATCGCTGTATCTCTCAACAAAACGTTTATGTATCTCTTCTATCTCTTTTTTGGTTGCTTTTTTCATATTATCACACTTTAAAAATTATTATTCGATATTTTATCTTTTTCTATGATATAATCAAAACAATTAATTTAAAAAAGGTGTACTTATGGGTCTTTTTTCATTTTTTTTTAACTCTCAGCCAAAGCAAACAACAACTTCAGAAAACCTTATCTCTCTTTCTGGAGATTTTTTTCAAAAGATCGTAGATAACAGTCCAAATATGATCTTGTACTTTACAAAAGATCAAGGGTGGATCGGTGCAAACAAACGCTTCTTTGATACTATGGGGTATGCAAATATTGAAGAGTTTCGCCATAAAAATGAGAGTATAAGAGATATCTTTTTAAATGAACATGAAGAGATCTTTACCGAGGAAGATAAAAGTTGGCTTGACTACATAAGAAAGTATAAACCAGATGGTTATCATATTACTATGGCAACTAAAAATGGTATCTTGACCATCAATGCAAAATCGTACACCATTAAAAATAATCAAAAAAAGATATATGTTCTAGAATTGGAAGATTACAGTGCAATTGCACAAGCTGAGGGGAAAATCAAAGAGATAGAGAACCTAAAGAGTAAGTTTTTATCAAATATCGGTCATGAGTTTCGTACACCAATGAATGGTATCTTAGGTTTTGTTGATCTTTTGCATAAAACACAACTTACTCCAAAACAGATAGAATATCTTAGTATGATCAACCGATCTTCACGCAACCTTTTGACAAATATAGAAACTCTTTTAGACCTTTCGCAGATGCAAGGGGGAAGACTGAGTATAGATAGTGTGGAGTTTGAACTTATCTCAGAGATGGAAAAACTTCTTAAAAACTTTTCGATACTTGGCCGTGAAAAAGGGATCAAAACATATGCTTTCATCGATCCTAAGTTGCCAAAGCAGTTGCATGGTGATATCAAAAAAATAAAACAGATTATGAATGCACTTATCCAAAACGCGGTGAAGTTCACCCCTCGTGGTGGAAAGATTATCATTGAAGTAAAACTTTTAAAACGTCAGCTCAATGGTGATGCAAGTATAAGTTTTAGTGTTAAAGACAATGGAAACGGGATCGCAGAGGAGCAGTTGGCTCTCATAAATGAGCCTTTTACTGCAAGTAATCATGCAGATGAGCGATTGGGTGTTGGTCTGAGTCTTGCAAACGGTTTGGTAGAACTCTTAGGTTCAGAGTTACGTATTCAGAGTGAAGAGGGGTATGGAAGCTACTTTAACTTTGTATTAGGTTTTAAAGAAAGTCACGGACAAACCTACAGAATGATGGTGAAAAAAAGAGTAAAAGTTCTTCTTTTAGATCAAAACCGTATTGATGAAGCAAACTTTTTAACTATCTATCTGCGCTCTTTTGGTATCGATGTTGTAAAATCAAATATCTTAGATAGTGATGTATATAACGATATTGATGTGCTCTACATCGTAGCAAACCAAGAAAACTCATCATGGATGTTTGAACTTGGATCTTACTCTAAAAAAGCACACACAGTGATGCTGCTTCAACGCAATGAAGATCTACAAACAAAACTTACATATATTATTGATGATGTGATCAATCAGCCACTTTTCCCAAGTATGATGGCAGAACATCTCTATGCTCTTTTTGATATGAAAGTTGAAGCAACAGAGGAGAAATCACTCACAATCCAAGATAAAACAAAAGCATTGGTTGTGGAAGATAACTTAATAAACCAACGCCTAATCCAAATACTTCTTCAAGAGTATGGCATCAGTGTAGAGACAGCATCTAATGGTGTTGAAGCAGTTATAAAAGCAAAAAAAAGTCACTATAATCTTGTTTTTATGGATATAGATATGCCAGAGAAAAATGGTATCGTTGCCACAAAAGAGATCAAAGAGGTGCTCCATCCAAATGGTAAAACACCAATAGTCGCTCTTACAGCTATGGCGATGGAGGGTGATAGAGAGATGCTTTTAAACGCAGGTTTGGATGGTTATATCTCAAAACCTCTTACCAGAGAAAAATTAGAACATATTTTAGATAAATATGTAAAAGTTCCATCTTAGTGTTTAATAAGTGTTTGTTTTAACATACTAAAATTTTACCACTTACAATGAAGGAAACTTTTATGACTAAAACAAAAAAACTACTCTCAGCACTTTTACTGAGTGCAACTTTGGCGAGTGCACAAACTATTGCAACAGTAAATGGAAAAGCGATTACATCTCAAGAGGTTGTACAAGAGCTTATGAGCGCGACACAAGGTCGTTTCAATGCTCTTCCTACTGAAAAGCAAAAGGTACTTTTTGATCAGTTCGCACAGCAACTTATTATCAATGAATTAGTTTATGGTGATGCTGAAAAGACAGGTATATTAAAGTCAAAAACGTTTCAAGATGAGTATAAAAAGATAGAAGCAAAAGTGAAAAAAAGGCTGGCTATTCAGCTGTGGCAAAAACAGTTACATGATAAGATCAAAGTAACACAAAAAGAGCTCAAAGAGTACTATAAAAATAACAAAGAAGAGTTTGTTGAAAAAGAGAGAGTACATGCTCGTCACATCTTGGTAAAAACTGAAGATGAAGCAAAGAAAATCATTGCAGAGTTAAAATCGCTCAGTGGTGCAAAGCTAAAAGTGAAGTTTGAAGAGCTTGCTCGTGCAAAATCAGTTGGACCAAGTAAAACAAAAGGTGGTGATCTTGGTACATTTGCAAAGGGACAAATGGTTCCAGAGTTTAGTAATGCAGTTTTTTCTATGAAAGTTGGAACTATCACTCCAAAACCTGTAAAAACACAGTTTGGATACCATATCATCTATCTTGAAGATAAAATGAAAGCACAAACTCGTTCTTTTGAAGATGTGAAAAGTGTTATTGAACAACGTATCAAAAATGAAAAATTTAAATCAGAGATGCAAAAGAAGATCCAAGAGTTACAAAAAAAAGCTTCTATCAAGTAAGTGCTTATGCAAAAAACTCCCATCTCAACTCTTTGTCTTGATGACAGAGAGTTTCTCATCAAAAGAGATGACCTCTTTGATGAGTACCTCTCAGGGAACAAATACAGAAAACTTCACAAACTTTTACAAACTCCAGCAGATAAACTAGATACCATCATCTCCTATGGTGGCACACAATCAAACGCAATGCTCTCCATAGCCGCAATGTGTCAGCAAAAAGGGTGGAAGTTTATCTACTACACAAAGCCACTTAGCCAACACCAAAAACAAAACCAAGATGGCAACTATGCTCAAGCATTGCGTTTTGGTATGCAACACAAAGAGATAGAGCATGAGCTTTATCGTGACTATGTAGCTTCTTTGAGAGTTTTACAAGATGAGAGAAGTTTTATCATCCATCAAGGGGGTGCAGTTGATGAAGCTGTTGAGGGTTTAGAAGTGTTAGCTGATGAGATACGAACTCAAAACCCTCAGTGTGATGCGATAGCTACCCCATCGGGTACAGGGACAACTGCATTTTTTTTAGCAAAACATTTAAGTGAGTTTACCATCTACACCACACCATCTGTGGGGGATAAGAGCTATCTTTTAGAACAGATGGGTGCACTTGGCAAAGTACCTGACAATCTTATAATCTTAGAGAGTGAAAAAAAATACCATTTTGCAAAACCTTATAGAGAGTTTTATGAGATATATGAAAAGCTTTTAAAGAGTGGGATTGAGTTTGATCTGCTGTATGCTCCACTGCTTTGGAAGTTGCTTTTAGAGCAGACGCAAGAGAGGATTTTGTATATCCATAGCGGGGGTGTTTTTGGCAACACCACCATGTTGGAGCGTTACAAACGCAAAGGGTTTGTACGTTAGAGGTCTTTAGTCTATAAAGGTTACACTCTCATCAAGTGCTACACGCTCAGGTTGGTAGGAGTTGATTTTTGCATCTTTGTCTTCATATCCAAGTACAACACTATAAAGGAGTGCTAGATTATCACTCACACCAAGCTCACGAGCTACAATGCGACCAAATTCAGTAGTCGAGCCTTGCGGACATGAGCTGATTCCAAGCTCTTGAGCTGCAAGCATAATGCTTTGCATATAAGCACCACAATCAAGCAGTACCCCTTGTGCACCATCTATATTTGCTTTATGTGTAAAAACAAAGATAACATTAGAAGCACCAAACCAGCGAAAGTTATCGTGCCACATCTTGATACGTGTTTCATTATCTTTTCTATCTACCCCCATCAGCTTGTAAAGTCCAGCACCTGTAACGATGCGACGTTTTTTGTAAGGGTTTACCCATTTGAGTGGGTAGTATTGGATAAACTGGTCGTTCTCAACACCTGAGTTCATAGTCTCTATGATAGCATCACCCACTTTTTTCAGGGTTGCTTTATCACTTACAGCATAAGTTACCCACGGTTGCATATTTGCTCCACTTGGTGTATTTTGTGCTGCAAGAAGAATCTTCTCTATAGTCTTTTTTGGAACAGTTTTATCAAGATAAGCTCTTTTTGATGAACGATTTTTCAGTGCCTCTTGGACGCTAGACATGGCATTTCCTCTATATATATAAAATTATGCCACTTAGGTAGCATAAATTGTTGTAAAATAATACTATACTCTCACCAATAAAAAACTAAAAGGATTTACAAATGGCGAATAATATTTTTGAAAAACTAACACATAATATGACACAATCAATCGAGAGTGCACTTTCACTGGCACTTCACAACAAAAACCCAGAGGTAACACCTGAGCATTTCTTGTGGGCGCTTTTGACAAACTCTGACTCTGTTCTTAATCAGATGCTTAGAAAAATGAACATCGATAAGGTTGCAATGGAGTTGGATGTTAAAAGTTTAACAGAGAAACTACCAAAAGTTTCAAGTGTGACAAAAGAGAGTATTAAACTTTCTCATACATTTGTGCAAACTCTGCAAAACGGTGAAGGTTTGATGACTAAAAATGGAGATAGCTACCTAGCAGTAGATACTTACATTTTAGCAAACTTGCAAACTGAACCGTTTAGCTCAATACTCCCTAAATATATAGATGTGATGGCACTTGCAAAAGAGCTTGAAGCATCTCGTGGTGGAGCAAAGATAGACTCACAAAGTGCAGATGAAACACTAGAATCTCTCGATAAATTTGGGATAGACTTAACAAAAGAAGCAGCAGAGGGGAATCTCTCTCCTGTGATAGGGCGTGATGAGGAGATTACACGTATGATGCAGATCCTTATCAGAAAAACAAAAAACAACCCGATGCTCCTTGGTGAGCCAGGGGTTGGTAAAACGGCTCTTGTTGAAGGTCTTGCACAACGTATTTACAGTGGTGATGTTCCAACTTCACTACAAAACAAACGTGTTATTGCACTTGATATGAGTGCACTTATCGCTGGTGCGAAGTATCGTGGAGAGTTTGAAGACAGACTCAAAGCTGTCATCGATGAGGTAAAAGAGAGTGGAAATATCATCCTCTTTATCGATGAGATACATACTATCGTTGGTGCTGGAGCGAGTGAGGGAAGTATGGATGCTGCAAATATCTTAAAACCTGCTCTTGCTCGTGGTGAGCTTCATACTATTGGGGCAACAACACTCAAAGAGTATAGAAAATACTTTGAAAAAGATGCAGCATTGCAACGACGTTTCTTGCCTATCAACCTTGATGAGCCAACGGTGAACCAAGCATTGCAGATCTTACGTGGTATCAAAGAACGTCTTGAAGCACACCATAACGTTGCTATAGCTGATAGTGCACTGGTAGCAGCTGCACGTTTGTCTGATAGATATATCGCAGATAGATTTTTACCAGATAAAGCGATTGACCTTATTGATGAAGCAGCGGCTGAGCTGAAAATGCAGATAGAGTCTGAGCCAAACGCACTCTCAGCAGCAAAACGCAAACGCAGTGAGCTAATGGTAGAAAAAGAAGCTCTTAAGATGGAGAAAACTCCAGCAAATGAGAAACGTCTAGAGGAGATAGAAAAAGAACTTGCTGATGTGGAAGAGGAGGTGCAAAAACTTGAAGCACAGTTCAACACAGAAAAAGAGGTGTTTGAGAAAATCTCTTCTATCAAAGGTGAGATCGAATCAAAACGTCGTGAAGCTGAGATGGCAAAATCGAGCTCAGATTTTAACCGTGCAGCTGAGATTGAGTATGGTGAGATTCCAAAACTTATCGAAGAGGAAAAAAGACTCAATGAGCAATGGGATAGAATGCAAAATGAAGGAACATTGCTGAAAAATTCAGTAGATGAAGCATCTATCGCTTCTGTAGTATCTCGCTGGACACATATCCCTGTGAGCAAGATGCTTCAAGCTGAACAAGAAAAAATCTTGCATGTGGAAGATGAGCTTAACAAAACAGTTGTAGGGCAGGGCAAAGCAACCCATGCAGTTGCTCGTGCGATCAAACGCAACAAAGCGGGACTTAGCTCTGCTAACTCACCGATAGGAAGCTTTTTATTCCTTGGTCCAACAGGTGTGGGTAAAACGCAAACTGCAAAAACTTTGGCGAAGTTCTTGTTTGACAGTGAAGATGCACTGATAAGAATCGATATGAGTGAGTATATGGAGAAACATGCAGTCTCTCGCCTTGTTGGTGCTGCTCCTGGTTATGTAGGGTATGAAGAGGGTGGACAACTCACTGAAGCGGTACGTCGTAAACCATACTCAGTGGTGTTGTTTGATGAGGTAGAAAAAGCACACCCTGATGTGTTTAATATGCTGCTTCAAGTGCTTGATGATGGTCGCTTGACAGATAATAAAGGTGTGACGGTAGATTTTTCAAACACTATCATCATATTAACATCAAACATTGCAAGTGATAAGATCATCAACAACCCTCAAAGTGAAGAGCTTGATGAGATGGTTATGGCTGAGCTTAAACAGGCATTTAAGCCAGAATTTTTAAACCGTCTAGATGATGTGGTGATCTTTAATGCTCTTGGTCAAGATGAGATTACAGGTATTGTAGATATCTTCTTTAGTGAGATTGCAGCTAAAGTTAAAGACAGAGATATCGAGCTTGTACTCAGTGATGAGGCTAAAGCATATATTGCCGAAGCTGGATTCGATCCTGTATATGGCGCAAGACCACTCAAACGTGCTCTTTATGAGATCGTAGAGGACAGACTTGCTGACTTGATCTTAGAGGGTAGAGTGAGTGAAGGAAGTCGTGTAGAATTTACAATGAACGGTGAAGAGATAGAAGTAGTGGTCTCTTAAGTAAGATAGTGTTCAATAAGCTCAGGTTTACCCATGTGGTAACCTTGAGCATAATCAACTCCCACCTCTTTAATAACATCCAAAATCTCTTGTGAACTTACAAACTCAGCGATTGTTAAGACATTGAGTTTATGTGCAAGATCTACAATTGTTTCTACCATGATTCTAGAGTTTTGATCTCTGTCGATATTGGAGATGAGTGAAGCATCGATTTTGATGTAGTCAATAGGAAGATGCAGTATATGTGAGAAGTTTGAGTAACCACTTCCAAAATCATCAAGTGCAACTTTAAGACCAAAAGAGCGAACTTTTATACAAAAATCATATACCACTTGGTAATTAACAAAATCTTCTGTTTCTAAAAGCTCAATTGTAAGGAGCTTATTGTATTCAAAGCGGTTAATTTCGTCAAAAAAATGTTTCATTGTTCGTTGGTTTTCAATATCTTTTAAAGAGATATTGATAGAGCATGGTATTTTGTATTTGGCTATTGTGTTAAAAGTATGGTGTATCATAGCATTTGTAATCTTGTAGTAGATACGGTTTGCTTTTGCAACATCAATAAAGTTAAAAGGTGGAATTACTTTACCTGTTTCATCGATAAGCCTTGCCAAAGATTCATATTTTGTTGGAAGTGAGTTATTCTGGATAGGGACAATAGGCTGAAAATAAGGTATAAGGTTGTCTGTTTCTAAGGCTGTTACAAGTTTTTTGTGACATTCAATATCTTCTTTGTGGATCTTTTCAAGTTTTTTATCATCATTAAAGATGGAGATAGGGATATTACGTTTTTTTGCATCTTTTAAAGCCATATCTGTATAAGCAAGCATCT
>Ga0256837_1001980_pt1 | contig 13320 bp, 5 predicted proteins | sample 4562384metaG_FD_185976 | JGI IMG/M metagenome (GOLD analysis project Ga0256837, IMG submission 185976) | Hydrothermal vent microbial communities from Guaymas Basin, Mexico - 4561-384 | ecosystem: Environmental > Aquatic > Marine > Hydrothermal vents | place: Mexico: Guaymas Basin | collected... | reverse complement strand
GACGGAACTAATGATGAAACACCAAACCAAGATGTAGATACAGTATATGCCGTATTAACTGGAGATACAAGTGTAAATGAAGGTTCAACTACTTCTTATACAGTAGAATTACTTGATAAAGATGGAAATTCTGTAACAGTATCTCAAAATACAGTGGTAAATGTAACTTTTACAAATGGTTCAACACAAGATGCAGATACACAGTATTCAAATAATGATAATATAGCAGTTACAATAATTGCAGGAAACTCAAGTGTAGTACTAAGTACAGATACAGTAGATGACTATATGAGTGATAATAATGAGAATTATACTTTAACTATTGATTCTATACCAAATCATGAGTTTGAAGCTATAGATATAGATGGATTTACAGATACAAACAGTGTCGATCATGTAGCAACACAAACGACTACGATATTGGATAACACAGGAACTCCAAATAATGATACAAATCCTGAAACTGAAGATAACCTTGATATAGTAGAGATCAAACTTATAGCTTGTGATACATCTGGAAATAAACTTACAGATGGAAATGGAAATTATATAGTAGTTAATGAAGTAAATGAGGGAGATCATCCAAACTATATGGCATTGGCTTTTGTTCCTGGTACTACAACATTTAATGCTTCAACTGAGACTCCAACACAAGAGGGAACAGTAGCAGTTACATTAAGTAACAGTACTGCAACTGGAACAAGTAGTTTTACTCCTACATTTGATGGTAGTGAAGATTATGATAATGATGGACAAACAGTTACTTTAGGAATGGTATTTTCAACTTCAACATTTGATGACTTTTTTAGTGATGATGGTGAAACATTTACAGTACAAATCACAGACGGAAGCTATACTTCACCAACTGCAACGACAGGATATGAAAATGTAAATATTAATACAGATCCAGTAACAACAACTATAAGAGATGATATATCTTTTGGAACACCTGATGATTCTTATGTAGATGAGGATAATTTTGATGTGACAGATTCAAATACATCTATAACTGGAGGGGAACATAATAATAATGGAGTTGCTGATGCAGATAGCAATAGTAGTGATGGAACAGCTACATTGTTAAATATTATAACTGCTGATGGAACTAAAGATGACTATAGTATAATTTTTGATACTACTATTGCCCCTGCTTTAACTTCTGCTGGGACAAATATAGTTTATGATTATTCAACAGTAGGAACTGTTATAGGTTATCTTGATGGTGGAAATTCTACAGATGATAAAGTATTTCAAATAGTTTTAGATAAACATGGAGCTGGTGGAAGTGATGATGGATATACATATACACAGTATGCAAATATTGATCATCCAACTGCAAATGATGATGATACAATTACTTTTGATATGGGCTTTAAAATCATAGATGATGGACAAACAAGTAATACTCAAAACTTTACTATAACAGTAAATGATTCATTGCCAAATGCAACAGATCAAAATCTAACTACAAATGAGGGTAGTGATTTATTAATTGTAGTAAGTCAAGAATCATTTGAAAATGGACAAATAACCATAAATAATAATGTATCTGGAGGAGATCAAGTATTAAATACAGGAGATACAATCAATATTTATAGTGCTGATGGTGATGATGTAGTAGGTGTTGTTACAAATAATGGTGATGGAACATTAACATTCTCTACAACTACTACGGATGTAGATTATAGTGGAGGAATTACACCATTTAACTATGTTGGTGTTAAAGATAGTGATGGGGATGAAGCATCTGCTCAAATAGATATAACAGTAACACCAGTAGCTGATACTCCTGATATGAATGGAGCAAATGCAAATCTTAGTGAAAGTACAATTACAACGACTCAAGTAAAAGAAGATGATGATAATACAAATGAGGGAGGACTAAAAACAACTATAGGATTTATATTACCAACTATTACTGATGATGCGGATATTACAGGTAATGATGCAGATAATGATGAGATAGAAAAATTTGGTCTTATTGAGATTCAATCAAATAACGGTGTTATAATCACTGCAAATGGAACTGATTATACTGTAACTGGAGGAAAATTAACAGTATATATAAATGATGTAACAGATTATCACTATTTAAATGATGATTTAACTACTTTAGAATCAAATGCAGATATATCTTTAACTCAAGCACAGTTTGAAGCTATACAAGTAATTCATAGTGAAGATGATGCAGTTAATCCAACTTTTACAATAAGTGCTGATTCTTATGAGGTAAATGATGATGATACATTAAAAGCTGGACCAATAAAAGCTAATAATACTCAAGATTATGAAGTAGATATTTTAGCAGTAACTGATCCTGTTAGTTTAGTATTTAGTAGTAATAATGATGGGGATGGTGATAATACAACTGAAACATTTGCAACAGCAGATGAAGATTCAGCTGGCACAATTATAGATTTAGCAGCTATTTTAAGTGCAAGTTTTGGAGAAACAGGGGACGACGGAAGTGAACAAAGATCTTATATAGTTTCTGATATACCAGAGGGAACAATTTTAAATCTTGGAGGTAATAAAGTAGCTGCTGGAAGTGATGGGGTAGCAACTATTAATTTCCCAGATAATTCAGATGAATCGCCAACATTTACTATGACTATTGCTCCAAATTATAGTGGAACAATAAATGGAACAATCACACTTCAAGCACTTGATACAGATAATGATTCTACTGGAACTATTACAGCTCAAACAGATGCAGTTACATTTACAATGACCGTAGATCCAGTTGCAGATGATGTAACACTTCAAGTAAAACAAGCAGTTGGCGATGAAGATGCAGGAAGAACTACTGGAAATACTGCAAATGATGCTACAGCAGATGATATAGATGATGCAATAAATGGAATTGACTTAGATATTAAAGTAACTTCTGATGATGATAAAGATATCAGTGATGGAACAACTACTGATGCAAAAGAGACATATACCGTTATCATAGGGGACAATACTACATATGATGGTATTCCCGATGGTGCTTCTATTTATTATAATGGAACAATTGTAGATAAAGATACTGCAAATGGTGGAGGCTTTACTATTACAGATAATGGAGGAAGTTGGAAATTACAAATTGATAATTTTGATAATGATGCACCACTTACATTCATCCCACCACATAATGATGACAGTGATTATATTTTTAATGTAGATGCATATTCTACTGATGCAGGATCTGATTCTGTAACTCAAACTTTACAAATAGATGTAACAGTAAATGAAGTTGCTGATATTCCAGTTGATGATACTCTTGGTTCTGTAAATGTTGCAAGTGATAGTAATGGAAATATAGCATTTAATCTAAGTACTACAGAAGATAGTAGTATAAATCTTAAAAATGTACTTGCAACTCCTGCTACATTAGCTTCATATGATAGTGATAGCAGCGAAAATCTAACTATAAAAGTTACAAATCTTGCTGATGGTTTTAGCCTAAGTGGAAGTGGAGCTACTTTTATAACTGGAAGTGGAACAAGTAGAGTTTGGTTTATAGATGTAGCAGAACTTAATAATGACAATGTTACATTAACTACTCCATCAAATTATGCAGGTGAAACAACATTTGATATGTATATGATAACTACTGAAGATGCAGGAGATAGTAAAACACATCCAGTTCAAAATGTATCTATTATGATCACACCAGTGGCAGAAGCTACTATAAATACATCTGATACTCAAAATGAGGATGAGACTATTACACTTGATTTTGCCTTAACAAAACCAGATAATGATGATGCAAGTTCAGGAGTTGAAATACTTAAAACTTTTGCTATAGATATGGATACAGTTGATGCTGGAGTTACACTTGTTGGATCAGTTAGTGGAACAATTAGTGGAACTGGATATCAATCATTAAATGTTGATGCAAATGGAAATCTTGAAACAGTAACAGCCACAATTACTGAAGATTCTAACATGGGTGGAAGTTATAACTTTAATATAAAATATACTATAGATGATACAGCAACTGATAGCAACGGCAATATATATACAAATACAAAAACAGTTACAGATGAAGTTTACACAGTTACTGTAAATGCTATTACAGATGATATAACTTTAAGTGCAACAACATCAACAAGTGATAGTAGTATTACTATAGATGGAGATAATATAAGTGTAAGTGATAATGGTAGTTTTACTAAATCTCTTAGTGTTGTTGGAGTTGATAGTGATGGTAGAGGTAATACTGATGAAGATGGTTCAGAAAAATTTACACGAATTGAAGTATCTGGAGTACCAGAAGGTATCACTGTAGTAGATGGGGTATATGCAGGAGATACAGGTGGTGGAAACTATTCTGGTTTTTGGTATGTAGATATTATAGATGTTGATTTAGATGGAAGTGCAACTTATGATCTTGTATTTGATGTAGATGGAGATTTATCAGATGGTACATCTTCAACTATTAAAATAAAAGTATTTAATGAAGATAGTAGTAATGGAGTTGAACAAGATGATGAGATATCATTCCATTTAGATGTATCTCAAGATGTAGCAGGTATTGTAGGTACACCAGCAGAGATTACAAAATTCTATCAAAATATTGATCAAGATACAGTCAATGATGGAGATGATGATGCGACTCAAAATGAAGCAGCAGACCATGATTATATTTTAAGTACAAGCGGTGGTACTACAATTGATGATACTGATGCTTATGATAATAGTGTGCTAAGAGAAGATGTACAGTTTAATCTTAGTGACGTGATTCATATAGAAACTGATAATACAGATAGTAATTTCTCTATTACACTTAAAAATGTACCTGATAATGTAGCAATAGAAGGTATGACATATAATAGCACAGATAGCTACTATACTCTTAGTGGTTATGGTAACCAAAGTGCAGTAGTAAGTGCTTTACAAAATATTTTAGTAACACCTATATCAAATGCAAATACAGATGCAACAGATATTGCAAATACAGATTTAAATTTTGATATAGAACTAACAACTTATGCAACTGGAGGAGCTAGTAATACAGCACTTATTAATTTTACAGGTTCTATTCTTCCTGTAACAGATGCTATGACATTTACAACTATAAATGATGGTAGTACAACTGAAGATACAGATCAGATATTTAGTGTTACACTTGATAATGATGCAGATGGAAATAAAACAACTATTATAGATGGTAAAGTTTATATTCAAGTAACAGAAACTTATAATGATACACAAGGTGCTGATGGTGCTAATGGTGTACTTAAAGATGGTAGTGGCAATGCTATAACTACAACAGAGACAGATCCTACAGGATTACCTGCTGGAACATATTTTGTGGTAAGTGGAGTGAGTTATAACGATACTTTAGATTTTATTTATACACCTGCTTCAAATAGGGATGGAAGTGTAGATGTTAATTTATTTGTAAAAAATATAGAAAATGAATCTTGGGATCCTTATAATACAACAGAAATGGTATCAACAAAAACAGTATCATTTGATGTATCATCTGTAAGAGATGGATTTACTTTTGATACAGCTACAGGTACAACAGGAACTGAAGATACTATGGTACAAGTAAATGTAACAGTAACTAATCCAGATAGTTCAGAATTGCTTACTTCTGTATCACTTGATAAGATCCCTGATGGTTTCTTGGTTTATTATGGAGCTGATGAAGCTAGTGCAGTTGTAGCACAAAATATTGGGGTAAATGGTCAAATGACTATGCAAATGATATACGGAGTTGATGAAACAGTAGATTATAACCTATGGAATATACCATTAACAAATGGTGAAATACCAGCATATATAGGTATTAAAGCACCAGAAAATTGGAGTGGAACAATACCTCAAGTGATATTCCATGCAGCAGATGAAAGTGGGGATATTACTACAAATGCTTTTGATGTAGTTGTAAGTGCTGTTGTTGATACACTTACTTTAAATACTACTAAAACGTTTGGATCAGAAGGTGAAGATGTGGCACTAAATCTAAATGCAAACGTAGATGATCTTGATGGCAGTGAAACAGTAACTCTTACGTTAGCTGGATTTGGAGATGCAAATGCTTCATTTAAAGCTGATGGAGTTGCTATAGATAGTAATAATATCTCTTATGATGCTGGAAATGATATATATACTATTTCACAAATTGCAGCACTTGATTTAAATAAACTTACAGTAACTCATGCAACTATGGGTGATACTACTATTACTGCAACGGCAAAAATGGTAGAGAGTGATGGAAGTGAATCATCAGTAGTAAATACAAATAATACATTTAATATTAATATTAGTGAATCAATTGCTTCTAGTGGTGATGATACACTTCTTTATAAAGGTATTGCTATTGATGGATTAGCAGGGATTGATACATTGGCATTAAATGGTACAGCAATAGATTATGCAAATATTACAAATATGGAGATTTTAGATTTAGGAGCAGGAGATAATACTCTTGCAAATTTATCACTTCAAAATGTTATTGATATGACTGATAGTAATAATGATTTAATAATACTTGGAGATAGTGCTGATAGTGTATCATTAGCTAATTCATCAGATTGGACATTAAGTAGTGATAATGCAACTGAAACTATAAATGGAGTAGATCATACTATAGATACTTGGACAAATAATAGCGATAGTTCAGTTACTATAAAAGTAGATGACAGTATTGATGGAATCTAGTATCTAAATATCTACAATAAATAAAAAAGGTGTCAATTAATTTTGACACCTTTTATTTTTTATATTTTTCCATCTCTTTTATAGTAAGTAAGTCTATAGAGGAACCTCTATTTTTTAAATGCTCTATTATCATATTAAATCTTTCATCACTTAGATGTTGACCTACTTTTATTTTACCGTTTATACTTGTTGGTATTAGTTTAAATATAGCAGTTGCATTTATTTTTAGTATATACTTTATCGCTTAGGTGTTTATGTTTTCCCCCTTTTTGAAGTTTTTCCATTAATCTTTGTAATGCTAAAACCTTCTCATCATAATTATCTACTATTTTTATTTCACCATCAATACAAACAGATTTAAAAAACTGCATACTAGGACAAGCTAGATTATCTGTGCTACTAAAGTATGATTGTATCATAGAAAACTCTTCAACCACACTAAAAGATGCAAATGAGTTTTCTTTTAATATTTTCATCTTTTTACCTTTTATAGAACCGTGAAAATAAATGTCATTATCTACACATACAAAATTTAGTGGTACACTATATGGTTTATTATTGCTACAAAGTGCTAATGTCCCATATTTCGCATATTAGTTATTAATTCTTGATTTGTTATTTTAAATTGTGATTTCATATCTTCTCTTTATATTTTTTTTGATATTATAGATATAATCTGTATTTATCACAAGATACAAATTATTATAAATTTATAGGGACAGATGTGTATATAATAGATTCAAAATCTAAAACACCATTATATATTCAGTTATATAATGAGCTAAAAAATGATATTTTAAAAAACTATAAAGTAAATGATAGATTACCATCTATTGGAAAATTGCAACTACTTATTCATTGAGTAAAAATACAGTACAAAATGCTTTTTCGCAATTGTATGCAGAAGGATATATTACTAGTTATGCAAAAAGTGGTTACTTTGTAAGTGATATGTTATATGAAGATTTTAAAGTTGATAAACCTTTATTAAAAAATGAAGAAGAAATAATAGAATATAAATATGATTTTATACCTGTACGATTAGCAAAAAATAGTTTTCCCTTAAAACTTTTTAAAATACTTAGTGCAAAAGCCTTAGATGATAGTCTTGATTTTGGAAAATATCTTGATGGACAAGGTGAATTATCTTTAAGAATTGAACTTGCTAAATATCTTCAAAGTTCAAGAGCATTAAAATGTGAGCCTTCTAATATAGTAGTATGCAATGGATTTCCAGAAGCTATGGGATTAGTTGCAAAGATGTTAAAATACAAGTATAAAAGTTTAGCTATAGAAAAGTCTGGATATTATATTACTAAAAAAGTTTTTGAAGATTATGGATATGATATAAATAAAATTGATATTGATAATAATGGACTAAAAATAAAAGATTTAGAAAGAACTGATTCTAAACTAGTTTATATAACACCAGCACACCAATACCCAAAAGCAGTAACAATGCCAATATCAAATAGAATGAAACTATTAAAATGGGCAAATAAAAATGATGCACTAATAATAGAAGATGATTATGATAGTGAGTTAAGTTATGTAAATAGACCAATACCATCTTTGCAAGGTCTTGATACAAATAATAAAGTAATATATTTTGGTACATTTTCAAAGTCTTTATCCCCTGCACTTAGAGTATGTTATGTGGTATTACCTGATTTTATGATAGATATTTATAAAAACTCTTTTGATTCTCATTTTCCTAAAGTATCCTTAATAGTTCAAAAAACTATGGAACTATTTTTAAAAGAGGGGCATTACGATAGATATTTGCGAAAAATACGAACTTTAAATAGAAAAAAACATAATCTGATGAAAAAATATTTAAAGTATTATTTAAAAGATACCTTTACAATAGAAACACAAGGTGCAGGATTATCAATAAATATAAATCCTAGTATAGATTTTGATATAGATAAATTACAAAAACTTGCACTAAAAAATAAAATAAAACTATATTTTACAAATGATATTACAAATAATGAATGGCAAGCTATTAGAATGGGCTTTGGTGGATTTGAAGAAGAACATATACAAGAAGCAATTAAAGAGTTTTCTAAAATATGGTATAAGTGTACCTAAATAATTTTTATGATTTGTAACTTGTGATTAGTACAAATAAATGCTAAAATTAAAAAATAAAATAAGGAATACCTATGCAAAACTTTAAAACTACAGCTTGTCCTATGGATTGTTTTGATGCTTGTGAAGTGATATATCAAAATGGCGTATGTAACCCAAGCTCTACACATAAGATTACAAAAGGGAGTTTATGTAAGCCTTTTGTTTATCTAACTCAAGAAGAAACTCTAAAAGATAAAAATCTATCTACTACTTTACAAGAGCTAGTAAAAGTATTAAAACAAAAAGATAAAAAAATTTTATACTATAAAGGTAGTGGAAATATGGGAGTATTACAAAATACACCTAAAATATTTTTTGATAAACTACAAGCTACAATAGCAAGTGGGAGTTTATGTGATGAAGCAGGAGATGCTGGGATTGTTTTAGGAAGAGGGGTTAATGTAAATCCACATATTGAAGAGTTGTTAAATAGTGAGATTATAGTTGTATGGGGAAGAAACCTAACTGTAACTTCAAGACATATATATAAACTAATAAAAGATAAAACTTTTATAACAATAGATCCACACAATACAAAAATAGCTAAAAAATCAAAATTATTTTTACAAATACCACCAAAAGGGGACTATACTTTAATACAAGAATTAAATAAAGTATTAAATAGTGAGAAATTAGATGAAAGAATTTTAGATAAATTAAATATATCAAAAGAACAAATATATAAACTAATAGATATGTTAAAAGGTAAAAAAGTATCGTTTTTATTAGGACTTGGATTTCAAAAGTATAAAGAAGGTGCAGCTATAACTCATGAAATAGATAAATTTGCTTCAAATTTTAAAGTATTTGATGGTATCAATAAAGGTGTATGGTATTTAAGTAATTCTCATTATCCTTATGAAAATAAAATAGCAATAAATCCAAAGAAAACTGATATCTATCCAAGTATTGATTTTAGCTCTTATGATATTGTATTTATACAAGGTGCAAATCCTGTTGTTTCAGCTCCTAATACAGCAAAAATAATAGAGGGATTAAAAAAAACTTTTTTAATTTATATGGGAACTACTTTTAATGATACAGCTTCATATGCAAATATAATAATACCAGCTAAAACATTTTTACAAAAAGAGGATGTAAGACTTTGTTATGGACATGATGAGGTAATTCATTGTAAAGTATGTGAGCAAACAAATGATGCTATTAGTGAATATGACTTTACCTCTTATCTGATGAATGCATTTAATTTTAAAGAATTTTTAAAACAAGATGAGTATTTACAAGCTTATTCTAAACCACCTAAAGAAAAACCACAAATTAAATTTACTCCTCAGAATATAGAAGAGATACCCTTACTTGATATAAAAGAAGATGAGTTTTATCTTCTTACTTCAAAATATGAAGATACTATAAATTCACAATTTAAATATAATAACTATGTATATATAAATCCTTGTAATAACTACAAAGATGAAGATGAGATAATTATATCTTCAAAATATGGAAAAATAAAAGTAAAACTAAAAAATGATCCAAATGTACACCCTAAAGCACTACTATTTTATGCAGGACATAAATATGTAAATTACTTAACACCAGATAGTTGTAGTGATATGGGAGATAATGCAATATTTCAAGATGTGGTATTAAAAATTATCTAAAGCCACTTTTAGGTATAATCGCAGAATATAAACTTATAAATAGGACATAAACATGGTAGAAAGATACGCACGAGAAGAGATGACACAACATTGGACACAACATGCAAGATATGCAGCTTGGCTAGAAGTAGAAAAAGCAGCAGTAAAAGCATGGGCAAAACTTGGTAAAATTCCAAAAGAAGATGCAGACAAGATTGTAAAAAATGCAAAATTTTCAGTTGAAAGAATTGAAGAGATAGAAGCTATTACAAAGCATGATTTAATTGCATTTAATACAAGTGTAAGTGAAAGTTTAGGTGAAGAATCAAGATGGTTCCACTATGGTATGACATCTTCAGATGCAGTAGATACAGGTGTTGCTCTTCAAATGAGAGATTCTTTAAAAATCATAATCAAAGATGTAAAAATGCTTATGAAGTCTATCAAAAAAAGAGCAAAAGAACATAAAATGACTCTAATGGTTGGAAGAAGTCATGGTATTCATGGTGAGCCTATAACATTTGGTCTTACACTTGCTGTTTGGTATGATGAGATGAATAGACACCTTAAAAATTTAAAAGAAACTTTAAAAGTTATCTCTGTTGGTCAAATCTCTGGTGCAATGGGTAACTTTGCACATGCTCCTTTAGAGCTTGAAGAGTATGCTATGAAAGAATTAGGTCTAAAACCAGAACCTTGTTCAAATCAAGTTGTACATAGAGATAGATATGCAAGATTAGCATCTGCTTTGGCACTTATGGCATCATCTATTGAAAAATTTGCAGTACAAGTAAGACACCTTCAAAGAACAGAAGTATACGAGTGTGAAGAGTTCTTTGCAAAAGGTCAAAAAGGATCTTCAGCAATGCCACATAAAAGAAATCCTATCTTAACTGAAAATATCACAGGACTTGCAAGAACTATTAGAGCTTATGCAAATCCAGCTATGGAAAATGTAGCACTTTGGCATGAAAGAGATATTTCACATTCATCAAATGAAAGATTTTGGTTACCAGATGCATTTATCACTTCTGATTTTATGCTTCATAGAATGAATAATGTAATTGCAAACTTAACGGTAATGCCTGAAAATATGATGAAAAACTTAAATCTCACAGGTGGATTAGTATTCTCTCAAAGAGTATTACTGGAACTTCCACTAAAAGGTGTAAGTAGAGAAGATGCTTATAAAATTGTACAAAGAAATGCTATGAAAGTATGGGAAGAGATACAACAAGGTAAAGCAACTACAAATGAAAAAGGTGAGTCTTTATACTTAAATCATCTGTTAGCAGATAAAGAACTTAGAGAAAAACTAAGTGAAGAAGCAATTAGAGAATGCTTCAATTTTGATTACTACACTAAAAATGTAGATAATATATTTAAAAGAGTTTTCAAAAAGAAAAAATAATATTCCAAAAAGGATTTCATGTGAAATTTTCAAATGATATAATCGATAATGTTTTAAAAATTTTACATGAAGAAGTAGTTCCTGCTCAAGGATGTACTGAACCAATAGCTTTAGCATTTACTGCTGCTAAAGCTAAAGAGATAATCTCAAATAAAGATATTAATAAAGTTATCATAAAACTATCTGGTAATATGATTAAAAATGTCAAATCTGTAGTTGTCCCAAATAGTGGGGGACTTATAGGAATAGAAGTAGCAACTATTATGGGATTACTTTTTGGTGATGCTTCAAAAGATTTAATGGTAATTAGCAATATCACTCCTGTACAAATGTTAGAAGTGCAAGAATTTATAAAAACAAAAGATATTCAAGTAATACAAGAAAATACAAATACAAAACTATATGTAAATATTGAGATATTTAGTGATGATTCTTGTGCTAGTGTTGAGATAAAACATCTTCATACAAATATAACAAAGATTAAAAAAGATGGTGAAGTTATTTTACAACAATCTTGTAATGATAAAGTATTTAATACCCCTTTAGAAAAAAGAGAAGAATTAAGTATAAAACTTATTTATGAAATTGCAAAAATTATAGATCTTGATAAAATAAAACCACTTATGTTAAAAGTAATTGATTTAAATTCCAAAATTGCAAAAGAGGGTCTTACTGGAAAATATGGTGTAAATATTGGAAAAGTAATAACTGAGCATATAGAAAATGGCTTTTATGGTGATGATGTAAGAAATAGAGCTGCTGCATTTGCAAGTGCTGGTAGTGATGCAAGAATGAGTGGATGTTCTTTACCTGTAATGACAACAAGTGGTAGTGGAAATCAAGGTATGACATCTTCCTTAGCATTAATAGAATATGCAAATATTATGAAAATAGAAGAAGATAAATTAGTTAGAGCTTTATTTTTTTCACATTTAGCAACAGTACATATAAAAACAAATGTAGGAAGACTTAGTGCTTATTGTGGAGTAATTTGTTCAGCTGCTGCAGTTGCAGGAGCTTTATGTTTTATAAATGATAATGATTTTAATACAATATCTCATGCAATAGCAAATACATTAGGTGATGTATCAGGAATAATATGTGATGGTGCAAAATCATCATGTGCTATGAAAATATCAACAACAATATATGCAGCATTTGATGCTTATGTATTGTCTACTCATGGTAAATATTTACAAGGTGGTGATGGTATAATTGCAACTGATATTGAAGATACTCTCAAACATATAGGTTTATTATCTCAAGATGGAATGAAAATGACAGACGAAGTTATTATAGAGATAATGAGTAAAAATTATAAATAAGTAATCATAAATACTCTAAAATTACATTTTTACTACAAATAGTAAAATTCTTTTAAAAAGGCAAGTTAATTAAGTGAAGTTAAAGTAATCTTTGTCTATAATCCCATTCACGAAACGAGATGACCAATAGGAAATCGAGATAGAATGTATGATATTTAAAAAAATAATGTTAATAATAGTTTAAAAG
>Ga0256837_1001979_pt1 | contig 13320 bp, 11 predicted proteins | sample 4562384metaG_FD_185976 | JGI IMG/M metagenome (GOLD analysis project Ga0256837, IMG submission 185976) | Hydrothermal vent microbial communities from Guaymas Basin, Mexico - 4561-384 | ecosystem: Environmental > Aquatic > Marine > Hydrothermal vents | place: Mexico: Guaymas Basin | collected... | reverse complement strand
AAGAACTCGAACTCACAATAGCGCCACCGCCACCGCCGCTACCGCATCCAACAGTTAAAACTGTTGTACACAGTAGCAACGAGGACCCTAGTAATTTATACTTTGTGTCTAACATAATCTACTCCTATTTTTATAGATAAAACAAGAGTAACATATAAATTATAAAAGTTTTCTAAAATCGCCTCTAAATACTTTTTGTATATTTTTGTTATTTATTTAAAAAACCCATAGATTTTTCACTGTCAAAATTGGCATCTTTTTCTCGTTTGATCTCATCTATAAAATCCTGTAACCTAAAGAGAGGCTCCTCTCTTACAGCGACTTTGTAAGCAGTGTTTTTTACGATCAGATTTATCTGTCCGCCGGTAAGAGAGTACTCAGAGAGTTTTTCAATATTAAAGTCATCCTCATAAGGAGCACTTTTTGGTAACATCTTTTTCCATAATTCTCTGCGTTGCTCTTTGTTTGGTTTTTTAAACTCAATCTTATAATTAAATCTACGAGAAAATGCTTTATCTATATTTTCAAGCAGATTTGTAGTGGCAATCAGCATACCGCGAAAATTTTCTATCTGTTCTAAAAAGATGTTTTGCATCTGATTGTGCATCTGATCTGAGCCTGTAATATTGCCCGAACTTCTTGCACCCAAAAACTGATCGGCTTCATTGAGTAAAAGAATTGGCTCTGTTTTTGTCTTTTCACTCAGTTCATAAAAGGTATCAAAAATCTTACGTACATTTTTTTCACTCTCTCCTACATACATAGAGAGAATTTTTGAACAGTCAAATGCCAGAACCTGACGTTTGAGTGATTTTGCCAAAGAGTAGGCTGTCATCGTCTTACCAGTCCCTGCTGCTCCATAAAAGATAATGCGAGCATCAATGCCACTCTTTTTATCTTTGATACCCCACTTGACAAGACGATTGACTACCTCTTTATCTACCTGTTTCATCAGATTTTCAAGTGTTTGGCGTGTCTCTTTGTTTAGGACTACATCATCTAATGATGTCTCACTCTCTATAAGTTCAAAAATATCCTGTTCTTCTATAAGGGCATTTAACTTCAGGCGTGTTACTTTTTTTGTCTTTTGTGGATGAATGATACTTTGAAGTACATCATCGACGATATAAAATGATCGACTGATCCCGCCAAAAGGGTTAAGCATCTCTTCATAGTCAATGATACCACTGCTTAAAAGATGCGAACCCTCCTCCAAAAGTGAACGGTTTTTGATACGCTCATACTCATCTATAGAAATAAGATCAATTAAAGAGTTCATCTCCCGAAGTGAAGCATCTGTTGCTGAATACTCTTCACGAAGCAGCGCAATAAAAATCACCTGCTCATAGTTGTTCATCTTCTTTTGTTTAAAAAACTTGTCAAGCACTAGATTTTCAGAAGTCTGAGCAACACGCTCTTCTATACGTTTTTCCAAAAGTTTGAGCTTGTTTTGCAGTCTGTCAATTCCCAAAGAGTGTTCATGGACATTTTGACGAATAACACTCATCTTCTGATAAAGCTCAATTCTAAAAAACTGATCCTGCAAATACTCAAGATGATCCCCATAAGGTTTTACATCAGGCAGATCCAGATCAAGTGTACCATCTTGAAGCAGTTTTAAAAAACTTGGAGTAAGTCCTACAGCCGTATTTAAAAGTTCCAAAGGTGTTACTTCTGAAATTTTGATGGGAGTAAAACTCTGCTGATGCAGCCAACCGAGTTCAAGAAGATTTTTTACCTCAACAAGATGATCCAAATGAGCATATGATTTGCCTTCATAAAGATCCTGTAGTAAATTAAGAACAAGAACATCTTCTTGTCCGTCAACATATTTTTGTGCAATATAGCGGAGGATTTCAGCCTCCGCAACACTTGTTTTAAGATGTATAAAGATATCTGACTTTGCTACATCCTTCGTATTTAAAAAATTAACTAATGTCTTCAAATATTTCCTTAAAATTTATAACCTAAACCTGCTGAGAGAATAAGTACATTACCATCAGAGAACTCTCCGATCAATCCATTGTCATTGAGGTCTGTTGCACTAAGCGATCTGCTTTCATGCATAGAATAAAGAGCAGAAAATCCAATGTCCATTTGCTCATTTATCTGATAGCGTCCACCTAAAGAGAGTGCAGTAGAGTCTGAACCCGGAAGTTCAAATCCTGTAGTTTTGTTTGGTATAGGGCTCTCATCATAAACAAAACCTCCCATAAGTGTAAAATTACTAAAGGTATGTGTTACACCAAGACGAAATGTATTTGTATCACTCCAGTCTTTTGTTATAGGATCATCAAAAGGAGCAACTAAAATCGGCGTGATCGGACTTACATAGTTAAAGTCCAATGATTTGTATGCAGACCAATATGTTCTTTCATAGACAAATTCAACAGTTGTATCACTTTCAAAAGTATATGCCGCTGCAAAACTCAATGTTGCCGGTAAAGGTACAGTTACACTGGCACCCCCATCATAAACTCTTGCTTTACCTATATTTAGTTTTGCATTTCCCTCTTCATCCAAATTAACCTTTGAACGGTAAGTAACACCAAGCTCAACTTCTTTTGTCGGTTGATATGCAAAAGCAAGATTAAAACCGAGATTTAAATCATCTCCTGACATATCACGAGAAGCTGCTGCCATATTTTTTACAATACCTGAAGAGTATACTGCCCTCAAACCAACAGCAAAACCTGCATTTTCTGAAATTTGATAGGCTACAGTCGGATTAATTTCAATAATCTCTAGTGTAAACTCTTGTGCTTTTTTAATACCCTGCGGACCATTCCATCTTTTTGAAAGTCCAGCTGGAACAACAACACTTACACCCACTCTTGTATTATTCTCTCCAAGTTTTGAAGAGACATAATGCAAAGAGGGAATAATAAAACTTTCACTCTCAGAGTTCTCATTTGTCGCTGTCCCGTTTACTGTTCCCTTATAGTTTACCTTATCAAGCCCAATATAGATCAAATCTGCTTCTATATGATTTTTATCAGACATAAAGATCATCTTTGCAGGGTTATAGTATGCCGCATCAGCATTATTATGATTATGCGCAATATTTGCAGCACCAAGTGCTACTGCATTTGTTGAAGTTTCAGGGATTTTATATCCACCAGCATACATTGCTGTTGCCGCTATTAATGAACAGCTTGTCAGTTTAAATAAGTTTCTCATTATATATCTCCATTTCTAATTGCAGCAAACCATTTTACAGCAGCACCATAAGATTCCGGTGCACAATTGCCATGAATAAATGGATGTGATGCATCTTGTTGTTGTGAAAGAACAGCAGTCGGTATAGCAGTAAGTGTCACATCTGCTCCACTGTTTTTGAATTTATTATAAGTATTGTTTGATTCACTAAAAGGAATAATCTCGTCATCAACACACTGAATCAAATTCATTTTACTTTTAGGAACCCAATTATCAAGATTGTTTTCCTCAAATCTGACTTTTATTGTATCATTTAGATTATTGTGATAGTCATTAATAAACTTTGTATTAAACAGTTCATCTGCAGTGTGTGTATAAAAACCATAATCACCTGCCAAAGGATTTGCCAATCCTAAAATTGTATGAATTGCAATACTACTGTGTGTACCGTCAAAAGCAAACTGAAACTGTGCCGGAGTAATCTTTGCATTTGCCATTTCACTTATATTCAGATCACTGTAGTAGTTATCATAAGAGTAGAGAAGATCCGCTAAAAAGGTAGGATAAACCATCTTACGTGTCGCATTAATCTCAATATCTGCCAAATCTTTAATATTGTAAGGACCGGCCATTGGAGCAACACCCATTAAGTTTACGCTAAATAACTCATTTTCAACTTTTTGTGCTGTTGCCATTGCAACATAACCACCTTCTGAGTAGCCTGTAATGTAAAGCTGGTGATTTAGCATAACACCCGTATCTTCCATATATTTCATACTCGCTTTAATCATATCTAAAGAAGCACGTGCTGAAGCCTTTTTCATTATATAAGGATGTACTGTTCCTTTTGAGCTTCCAAAACCGATATAGTCAGGATTTATAGATGCAAAACCTGCATATCCTGTCATCAAAATAGATGTTAAATAATCTGGTACTCCGTTGCTCACTTCTATGTTTGAAGGTGCTTCAGAATCAAGAAAAATCGTACCATGATTTTCACAGATCATTGAGACAGAAAATGGCGGCAGACCTTTGGATGCTCTATACTTTTGGTATGCTTCTGTTGCTGTTGGAACAACAAGCAAACCTGAAGCAACTACAGGCTGATTATCTTCATTGAGAGTGTTATATGTAATTTTCACAGCTTTGTATGCAAAAGCATTTGTTGCTTGTGGATTGATTTGTTTAACATATGCCAGCATTGTTGATGCATTAATATCATCAATGAGCGTTGCACTTACAAGTTGTGCACTACCCGTTGCAGCAATATTTCCGCTTGAACCTTCATTTCCACATGCACTGAAAATCACTGCTATGGATAATGCCAGTAAAGATTTGGAACTTTTTTTGATGAACTTTATCACTGTTCTTTCCCCCTATTTTTGTAAAAAATGTCTTACAGTTTAGCAAAAAAGTTATAAAATTTATATTTTACTCTACAAAAGAGTATAAAAGTTCTATCTCCTCTTTCCAAATCGTCTCATCGATCGTCTCTAAAATCAATGGAATATCATCCATACGCTCATCATTCATTATAAATTTAAAAGCATCTAAACCTATTTCACCCTTGCCAAGAGAGTGGTGTCTGTCAACACGACTTCCAAGAGGTGGCTTTGAGTCATTGATATGCATTCCCATAAGATATTTAAAACCGACAATTTTTTCAAACTCATCCCATGTCTTATCATAAGCTTCACGAGTTCGTATGTCATAACCTGCTGTAAACATATGGCAGGTATCTATACAGACTCCTATGCGGCTCTTATCTTCAACTCTATCAATAATGTAAGCAAGGTGCTCAAATTTATACCCAAGATTACTTCCCTGCCCTGCTGTATTTTCAATAACAGCTGCTACACTGCTTGTCTGATCAAGAGCAATATTAATAGACTCTGCAATCACATCAAGAGACTTCTCTTCTATTGCTTGTAATACTTCTGGTTTCTCTTTATCTTTTTTGCTTATCTTTGCCAAATGACTTCCGGGGTGAAAGTTCAGTCGATCAAGTCCTAACTGAGCACAACGCTCTAGTTCATCTATAAATGCTGCACGGGATTTCGCTAGTTTTTCTACTTCCGGATGTCCAAGATTGATCAGGTATGAGTCATGAGGCAAAACATGTTTTGGTAAAATACCGCTTTTTGCCAAATTCTCCTTAAACTTCTCTATTGTCTCTATATCAAGCGGTTTTGCAACCCACTGTCTTTGATTTTTTGTAAAAAGGGCAAAAGCACGTGCTCCGATCTCCATTGCATTTAAAGGTGCATTAAAAACACCTCCACTAGCACTTACATGTGCTCCGACAAATTTATTGCTCACTTTACATCCTTAATTTTTAATAATATATGATTTTTTCTATCTTTAAAATAGACCGTTTTTGGCTTGACTATGTACTTGATATTAAAATCTTTTGTCACTATATACTGCTGAAAACCTGTCGGACTTTTTATAAGATTTTTTCCGTCAAATATTTTATGTCCTAAAAGTATATTTTGCAATATATTGGGGGGATATGCACTCGTTAAATACACATCATTAAAACTCTGTTTTGTCATACACCCCTCACCGCTTATACAGATCAGATGATTAATTGCTATCTTTTTAAAAACATATCCTGCTACAAAGAGTTCAAGTTCTAGAGCATCACCGGTATGACGAAGATAAGCAATATCAGAAAATTTTATTTTTGAAGTTTTAAGGGTAAGTATCTTTGTCTCTGTCTGCTCATAGTTTTTGATACTACAGGCAGTTAAAAAGAGTGCAAAAACAGAGACAAAAAAATATTTCATTAATCTTTTGGTAGGTATTTACCACATTTTTTTACTTCAGTTCCGCCAAATTCCTGAATTTCACGAGCTGAACCATCTTTTGCAATTACTTGGCGTTTACAATCATCTTTAGCTATACATTTTTCATTTAAACAACCAATATCTTCTGGTACTTGTGCCATTTTTCTTTCCTTGAAAATAATAAATTTGCGCAATTATATCCACTTTAATTTATATCTAAATAAATAGAAGGTTTTGCATTTTGTCATAAAAAATGTTTTATCTTTATCTTTTTGCTATGCTTCATACCCTAAGGAGAGAAGTATATGAAAATCCATATAGACATAGATTCCTTTTTTGTCAGTGCTGCAAGAATTGCTGATCCTTCATTAGAGCACAAAGCTGTTGTCATTGGCGGTAGGAGTGATACAAAAATTTTCTCTCACGAAGCAAAAAATCAGACAGTAAATTTTGAAAACTCCGGAAGTTTTGTACCAACTTTTTACAAGGCGTATGAGAGTAAAGATGATGACATAGAAGCCTTTATGGAGAATGGCAGACTGCGAGGCATACTTACAACTGCAAGTTATGAAGCACGTGCCTATGGCATAAAAACGGCCATGAGTCTAAGAGAAGCGAAGGATCTCTGTCCCCATCTTATTATTAAAGCACCCAATATGTCTCTGTATCAAGAACTCTCCCATAAGCTTCATAACTTTTTAAGCCTCAAAATACCTCTGATTGAACAAGCCAGTATTGATGAGTTTTATGGAGATCTCAGTGGATGGGTAGCAGATGAGAGTGTTCCTGAATTTATTGATCAACTACGTCATGAAATAAAAAAAGAGCTGCAACTGCCTGTCTCCATAGGTGCTGCACAGACACGCTATATTGCAAAATTGGCAACTACCTATGCCAAACCTTTTGGATGTAAAACTATATACAGTTGGGATTTTGATGCATTTGTAAATCCCATAAAAGTAGAAAACTTTGCTGGAATTGGACGCAGTATGAGAACAAAACTCCACTCTGTACAGATCCACACTCTTGGAGAGTTACGAAAACGTCGTGGGACACTTGAGTCATGGGGACCCTATGCAAAAGAGCTCTACAGACGTGTCAATGGAGAGAGCGATGCAGCTATAGAGACAAAACATGAGCGAAAATCCATTGGTATCTCCCGTACCTTTGATCCTGTTTTTGAAAGGAGTGAACTTCGCCGCCGTATTCATATATTGGCAAGACACCTCTGTTATGCCATCTTTAAACTCGATGTTATTCCTACTGTTTTTCATCTTAGCATTCACTATGAGATGAACCAAAAATCTCATATAAATATCTCAAAAGCCGAAATTTTTACAGAAAAAAAGTTTGATGCACTCTGTCTTGAACTTTTTACTCAAGCCGATACACAAAGGAGATTACGAGTTATTCGACTCTCTATAAACTGTTCAAGTTTTACAAAGCACTCAAAAAAGGAGCTATCACTCATAGGTTTTAATGACGATCAAAAGATGCACAGACTCAGTAAATCAACGCAACAGTTACGACAAAAATATGGAATAGACACAATAAAATTTGCTTCAGAGTTTTAAAAATAGAACTTTTATCTATTGTTAGCTATAATATAAACAATTTAAACTCGAGAAAGAGAGAGTCAAAAGAAAAATAATGCTGATTGAGACAAAAAGATATATTTATATTCTTCTTTTTATTTTTACCTTTTTTTTCATTACCTATTTTTTACTCTTAGAAAACTATATTCTTAACAGTGAAAAAAGTTATACATCCGCTGTCAAAGATGAAATTTCAAATCTTATTCGACAAAAAAAACTTGATACTTTCAGTATTGCAAAAAATCTTGCTACAGATCAAAAACTAATCGAAACCCTCAAAAGCAAAAACTATACACAACTTTACAATTCCAACTTTATTACAATTCCAAAAGAGTATCTTAAATACCACAATATCCGTATTCATATTGTTGATAAAGACGGCTATCAACGCTATCTCTCATGGACACAAAAAGACCTTGGAAACTACATACTTAATAATAGAGATGATCTCAAAGAACTCTACAAAAACCCCCGTCCGCTCTATGGCATCAGTGTCGGCAAATTTAGTGTCTCTTTGAAAGGAATCATGCCCATTTATGATAAAAAGCATAATTTCTTGGGAATAATTGAGACAATAACCTTTTTTAACTCTATTGCAAATGCTCTGCAAAACAGTGCTATCTCATCAGCTATTCTTATAGACAAGAAATTTTTTAATCGACTTGAATATCCGCTCTCTCATATATTTATTCAAAACTACAATATTGCAAATATTAATGTCGATCCAAAGATTGTAACCCTTTTAAAAGAGAATGGTATTGCATACTTTTTAGAGAATAAAAGCTATAAATATTTTCAACATAAAGATTCACTTTTCAAATCGGGATACTATACTATTACCATACCGATTCTGAGTTTTTCCAAAGATCCTATTGCTTATTATGTTGCTTTTATTGAGGACAAATACTATTTGGCACAGAAGAAAAGTATTTTACATTTTGTACTCTTCCTCTTCTCTTTACTTTTCATCGGGGTTGTTTATCTTGCACTAAAAGAGCATAAACAAAATATCTCTCTTATACAAAACCTTGACAACGAAGTCAAAAAACAGATAGATGAAAAGACAAAACTTCTCTATATTGATCAAACAACAGGTGCATACAAAAAAACAAAATTTGATGAGGACAAAAAGGAGCATCTCGATACAAAAACAGTCCTTCTCAATATTAAAAATTTTAGTAAGCTTAATGCTTTTTACGGCTTTGATACAGGGGATCAGATTCTTAAAATCTGTACAACAAGAATAGAAAAACTTCTTGGAAGAAAAATATATCGTCTCAATGGAGATGAGTTTCTCTTCTTTTCCAAAAATCCAAAAAATGAGATCAGAAAACTCAATAACGCCTTTAAAAATGCTCCGGTAAAAATAACTAGAAAAGATTTGAGTATTCAAATCACTTTTAGTTTTGGAGTAGCTCCTACAAAACTCGACAAACTTATCTCAAAGCTCTCAATCGCTGTACATGAAGCAAAAAAACATCCATTCTCTTACTTTATGTACTACAGAGAAAAAAGTCTTGATACAAATTTTGTAAAATTCAACTCCCTTTTATATGAAGCTATATACAAAGAAGACGGGGTAAAAATAGTTCCATTTTTTCAAGGTATCTACGATAATGAGAAAAAAGAGATTTATAAATATGAAGCACTTGCAAGATTAAAAGAGGGAGATCATTTCTACTCCCCATACTTTTTTATCAATGTCGCACAAAGCAGCGGATTTATTCATGAGATCACAAAAATTATGTTGGAAAAAAGTTTTGCTTATCTTGCAACACTTCCAAAACATATAGAACTCTCTATTAATATCACAGAGTATGATCTCGCTACAAAACAACTTAAAGAGATTCTTATAGAGTGTTTAAACAAGTATGATATTGAAGCAAAAAGAATTACTTTGGAAATTCTCGAAGGGATTACATCTAACGGTGCAAAAAACAATATTAAGCAACTAAACAAACTCAAAAAACTAGGTTTTAAACTTGCAATTGATGATTTTGGCGTAGAGTACTCAAACTTTGAACGTTTGACAGAGATAGATATTGACTTTATAAAGATAGATGGAAAATATATTAAAAGTATAGATAAAAATCCAAAAAGTCTTCAAATTACAAAAGCCATCTGCAATTTTGCACATGCAATGGGGATCAAAGTTATTGCAGAGTTTGTAGAAGATGAAAATATACAAAAGATTGTTAAAGAGTTAGGTATTGAATACTCTCAAGGGTATCATTTCTCACAGCCTGATTCTACAATACCTATTGACAAATGAGCAAAAACAGACTTTTAGAACAATTCCGTTCATTTTACTTTCAAAACTATCCTGATGATATGGAGACCTTCATAGACTACTTCGCTGTTTTTGGCGGATTGAACAGGAATATTGATACAACAAAACCGATAGAGGAACTCCTCCAAACACTGATTTTGGATAACTTCAGTGCCATTGATGAAAAAATGCGAGAACTCACCCGCAATGACATTATAAACAGAAAACTACTCAAAGCACTTGCTATTGGTGATAGACGAATATTTTCGGCTTTTAACAAGGCCGGGCTTAATAACGGCAATGGTGGATCAGCTCTTAACTATCTTCAGGAAAAAGGACTTATTCAAATAGAATATTCCCGTGAAGAACACCCAAGACAGAGATACCCAAAACTCAAACTCAAACGCCAGGAAGCACGCCATCGTATCTCACACAAAGTACTCTTTACCATACCTTTTATTCGTTTTTGGTTCTACTTTGTCATACCTCATATTAAAGAGATTGAAGAAAAAAAATATGAACTTTTTTTCAAAGATTTTGTAAAGCGCCATAACAGTTACACAAGTCTTATCTATGAAGAGCTTTCAGAAGTTCTTCTTAACTATAATCTGCGTGATGAACATATACTCAGTTCAGGAAGCTACTGGGATGCAAATCTTGAAATTGATATTTTAACATTGACGCAAAGAGGCAATATCTATGTAGGCGAGTGCAAATGGACAAATCACAAAGTCAACAAAAAAGAGTTGCATAAGATTAAAGACAAATGTCAAAAACTCGGTATTGAACCAACACAGATCATCTTCTTTTCAAAAAGGGGTTTTTCCAAGGAGTTGTTACGAATGCAAGATGCCTCTTTGGCGCTCTACAGCAGTGAAGATTTTTCTGCTCTTGTAAAGTCGCGTCCACATATTTAGCTGTTAACAACCTTCAAAGCCTCGTAAGCTTCTCGTAAGAGTTGAAATTTTTGTGTATAGTGCTGCACCATATGCGGTGCTTCATGAATTATTTTATCGGGATGATACACTTTTGTCAGTTTTTTATAACTCTTCTTCAAAGCATCTTGACTTGCACCTACCGGACACTCAAGTATGGTATAAAACTCTTTTTTCTCTTGAAATTCATCAAATTTGTTTAGATCTCCAAAAGAGAAATTTGCGAAATCAGCATAGAGTTTGGACATAAAATGGTTGTCATAGGTATACTGTATCTGATAGTGTAGAATATGACGTTTGTTAAGTGCTTTTTCAAACCTCGCTTTTGCTTTGTAATCACTTACATCAACCACCAAAGAGATATCTGTTCCACGTTCCACATAAACTTCAAGCTGTGATCGCAAATAGTTGGTTACCCATGAGTTAGGAGAGTCCAAAGAGATAAGTACTGTGTTTTTATCATATGCATAGAGGTGAACCTTTACAACTTCAGGCTCCTCCATTTTGTTGAGTTCAATTTTAATAGGCTGGGTTCCAAATTTCAACATTGATCGCAGAAAAAACTCATGATTAAAGTCATGTGTCTTTGCATGGTGTTCGCTAAGCTTGTGTATAAAAGCATCACGAACCTCTTTGAGTGTCTCATTTTGAAAAACAAGAACAGCTTTTGGCAAAAAAAGCATACCACGGGTATGTTTATTTAAAAACTCCCGCATCCACTCTGAGTTGAGTGTTTCAAATCCGGTTGTAATGAGAATAAGATTGTTACGCAAAACAATATCCATATACTCAGCCTTTTTGAATTCTTTTATAGAGTAGACATAGCAAATTCAGTTCCACTTTTACAAGATTGCATTTAAGATATTTTGAGTATAATTGCACTATTAATTAACTACCATTTGCTAAGGATAAAATTTGCGCGAAAATATGAATGAAAAATGTGCGGTTGTAGGGATATTTGGTCATGAAGAGGCCTCTAAACTAGCTTACTTTTCACTGCATGCACTCCAACATCGTGGACAGGAAGCTGCAGGAATCAGTTCAGCTGACGGCCTTAAAGTTCATACGATCAAGGATCGTGGTCTTGTTATGAAAGTTTTTAACGAAGAAAATCTTACAACACTCAAAGGTTCTGCAGCAATTGGACATACACGCTACTCTACAGCAGGTGATGACTCAATTTTAGATGCACAACCTGTTTTTGCACGTTATGATCTTGGAGAGATGGCTATCGTTCATAATGGAAATCTGACAAATGCTGAAGAGGTCAGAAACCGTCTTATTAAACGTGGTGCTATATTTCAAACATTTATGGATACTGAAAACCTGATCCATTTAATTGCAAAAAGTGAAAAAGATAAACTACTTGACCGTATCATTGATGCTGTACAAAAGATTGAAGGTGCCTTTTCACTTGTCTTTTTAAGCCGTACAAAAATGTTTGCTATGCGTGACAGACACGGTTTTCGTCCATTAAGTCTCGGACGCCTTCCAAATGGTGGTTATATTGTTGCAAGTGAGACGTGTGCATTTGATCTTGTAGGAGCTACATTTATACGCGATGTTGAACCAGGAGAGTTAATAATTTTTGAAGAGGGAAAAGCTCCAAAAAGTATTCAAATTTTTGAGCCGACACCAAAGCACTGTATCTTTGAATATGTATACTTTGCACGTCCTGATTCATCTGTATTTGGTCAGTCAGTCTATGAAACACGTAAAAACATGGGTAAAGAGCTTGCAAAGATTGAGCCGGTTGAAGCAGATCTTGTTATTCCTGTTCCAGATGGCGGGGTTCCTTCTGCTATTGGTTATTCACAAGAGAGCGATATTCCTTATGAGATGGGAATTATGCGTAACCACTACATTGGTCGCACATTCATCGAGCCAACACAAGAGATGCGTGATCTTAAAGTGAAAATGAAACTCTCTCCTATGACAGATATCATAAAAGGCAAACGTGTTATTGTTGTTGATGACTCAATCGTACGCGGAACAACTTCAAAGCGCATTATTCGCATGCTAAAAGAGGCAGGGGCAAAAGAGGTGCATATGAGAATCTCTTCACCTCCGACAACAGATCCATGTTACTATGGTGTTGATACTCCGGATAAAGACAAACTTATAGCTGCAAATATGAGTACACAAGAGATTTGTGACTTTATTGAAGCAGATTCCCTTGCTTACCTTGATGAAGTATCGCTCCTTAGAAGTGTAAACTCTACAGTTGATGAAGAGAAGTACTGTACGGCATGTTTTACAGGTAAGTATATCGTTTAATGAAGCAGATATATACTTACGGCAGTTATCTGCGTGAGAAGTTTGGTACCAAAGTGTACAAAGTTGGTATCAATATCTCCGGTTTTACCTGCCCAAATATAGATGGAACCGTAGCAAAGGGAGGTTGTACCTTTTGTGAAAACGACTCCTTTTCAGCATCTACAGATGCCGTTCAGGAACTCAAAGGCTTTCATCTTAATCTTGACTCAAAAGAGAACCCTTTTTTAGAAAAACAGCTTCTGCAGCTTCAACAGCAATTTAGTGCTATCTCAAAACGTCAAAAAGAGGCATATGGA
>Ga0256837_1001978_pt1 | contig 13320 bp, 17 predicted proteins | sample 4562384metaG_FD_185976 | JGI IMG/M metagenome (GOLD analysis project Ga0256837, IMG submission 185976) | Hydrothermal vent microbial communities from Guaymas Basin, Mexico - 4561-384 | ecosystem: Environmental > Aquatic > Marine > Hydrothermal vents | place: Mexico: Guaymas Basin | collected... | reverse complement strand
CCATCTCATGGAGAGAGGTTTGGAAGTATGGAGAGCGTGCTTTTCGTTATGTAAATTTAGATGCTGGTCATGCTTGGCAAAGTCTTGTAGTTTCAGCTAAAATGCTTGGATGGAAAGTTAAAAGAGTTGATTCGCTCTCTCATGATGAGATGGCGAAAATTCTTGGCTTAGATCAAAAAGACAGATTTAGCGAAACTGAAATTCCAGATATGCTTCTTATCATCTCAAAAGAGAGTATCCCTACTGATGTAGATTTTTCCAATTTACTAGAAAATATTCCTGAACAATTTGAGGGAGTTGCTAATAAGTTAAGTCCTAGTATCTATGAGTGGGAGATTATCCCTCAGATAGAACAAGCCACAGCAACCAAAGAGATACCACAACAAATTATTTCAACACATATAAAGCCAAAAGAACCAAGTATAGAATCCAAAGAGGTGGTACTCAAACGCCGTAGTGTTCATGTAATGGATAAAGAGCAATCTCACATCACACCAAAACAGTTCCATACTCTACTTCAAAGTGTATCGTACTCTTTAGATAACAAAGAGAATGCTACACATCTACTGCTTTTTCTCCATAGGGTAAGTAAGTATGAGCAAGGCTTGTATATACTTATTCGTAATAAAAAAGATAAAGAAGATCTACAAAACGCCATGCATAAAGATTTTCTTTGGACTCCGACTGAGTTTGAAAGCCTTTACCTTTTAGAGAAGAGAGATTTTACAATGGCTTCTAAAACAATATCATGCTCTCAAGATATCGCAAGTGATGGAGCTTTCTCCTTAGGTATGCTTTGTCGTTTTAGTGATGAACTTATCAAGTTTGGTCCCCATCGATACAAGGAGCTTTTCTGGGAGTGTGGTGCCATTGGACAACAACTTTACCTTGAAGCGACATCTTTAGGGCTTAGTGGAACTGGGATTGGGTGTTTTTTAGATGATATGATGCATGGTGTTCTAGGATTAAAAAGCAATAAATTTCAGATTTTGTATCACTTTACTGTAGGACGGGGATATGTCGATAGCAGGATTCTAACAAAACCCGCTTATGTGAGATACCACAAGAGAAAGTGAGAGTACAATAGAACTCTTAAGAGTTCTATTTTATCTTTTCAATGATACTTTCAACACTAAAGCCAAACTTCTCAAAAAGTTGTGCAGCTGGTGCTGATGCACCAAATGTATCCATAGCGATTACTGTATCTGCTAAACGATACCACTCTAAACCACGAGCCGCTTCAATAGCAACTGTTTTAGTTCCCTCTGTTATAACAGAGCTCATATAAGCAACATCTTGTTCAATGAAAAGATCATAACAAGGAACTGAAACGACATTTACAGGAACATCCATACTATTTAATTTCTCTTTTACATTGAGTGCAAGTTCCACTTCACTTCCTGAAGCCATCAGTGTAATCACTGCATTTTCGTCACTTGCTAAAAGATAACCACCCTTAGATGCATCACCAAATACAGGAGTTGGAAGCTGTGCTAAGTTTTGACGTGAACAAACAAAAGCAGATGGAGATTTACTCATCTCCAAGGCTGTTTTCCAAGCTGCAACATTTTCAACACCATCAGCCGGACGCCATACATAGAAGTTTGGAAGTGCACGGAACTGTGAAAGGTGTTCGATTGGTTGATGAGTTGGACCATCTTCACCAACACCGATAGAATCGTGTGTCCAGATAAAGAACTGTTGAATCCCTGTAAGTGCTGCAATACGTGCTGCTGGTTTGAGGTAATCTGAGAACACAAAGAATGTAGAAGTAAATGGCATCAATGGTCCATAAAGAGCCATCGCGTTTGCGATAGAAGCCATAGCATGCTCACGAATACCAAAGTAGATGTTACGACCCTTAGGATATGTTCCCATATCTGCCAAGTGTGTTTTATTTGATGGACTTAAATCTGCACTACCACCTAAAAAGCTTGGCACCGCTTTTGCAATAGCATTGATTATTTTTCCATTTGTATTTCTTGTAGCATCAGCCTTTTCAAATGTAGGCCACTCAATACGTGAAAAATCAGGATTTTGAAGTGCATCTAAAACTTCATTTTGCTCCATTAATGGAAGAGTTTTAAGTGAATGGATCCACTCACGTTCAGCTAAATCACCCTCTTCAATCGCACAACGAAATCTCGCCATTGCATCTTCAGGAACAAAGAATTTTTTCTCAGGGTCAAAACCAGCTGCTTTTTTCGCCTCAGCTATAATCTCATCACCAAGTGGTGCTCCATGAGAGTGGTGAGAACCTTCAAGTTTACCAGCACCTTTTGCGATGATAGTATTTGCAATAATAATCACCGGCTTATCAGAAGCTTTTGCTTTTGTAAGTGCTGCATCTATCTCATCGTAATTATGACCATCAACTTCTAAAACTTCCCAAGATTGAGATTCAAAACGCATACGGATATTTTCACTAATGCTTAAGTCTGTGCTTCCCTCAATCGTGATACGATTTGAATCATAAATCAGGATAAGATTGTCAAGTTTGTTGTGCCCTGCGATAGAACAAGCCTCATAACTGATCCCCTCTTCAAGATCACCATCACCACATAAACAGTAAACATTATGATCAATAACATTAGCAGTATCTGAGTTTACTTGAGCACCCATAAATTTACTTGCCATTGAGAAACCAACTGCATTTGCAACACCCTGACCAAGAGGTCCAGTTGTAATCTCTATCCCTGCAGTATGCCCAAATTCAGGGTGTCCTGGAGTTAGAGAGTCAAGTTGACGGAATTGTTTTAAATCATCAATCTCTAGTCCATATCCCCAAAGATAATAAAGAGAGTAGATAAGACCTGTTGCATGTCCACCTGAGAACACAAGTCTGTCACGGTTTAACCATGATGGGTTTTTAGGGTTATGATTCATATGCTCACTTAAAACCACTGCAATATCTGCAAGACCCATCGGTGCACCCGGGTGTCCTGAGTTTGCTTTTTGAACCATATCTGCTGCTAAAAATCTTATGCTGTCTGCCATCTTTTGACGCATTGTGTTGCTCATCTTTATTTCCTGTGTTTAGTTTTTATGTCTATTTATATACTTCGTTAGTAACGAGGACAACTCACTCTGTAAGCTCTCATCGAAACTAAGCATCTCTTGTGTTAGTTTATCGGCAATCATATTTGCCTCTCTCATACTCTCATCGAGTCCTAAAATCGTTACAAATGAGTTTTTATCTTCATCATTATTGGTTAATTTTCCAGCTTCTTCTGAGCTTTGTGTGACATCTAAAATATCGTCTTGAATCTGAAAAAGTAAACCTAAATCAATCCCAAAATCATACAACTTTTCTGCAAGCTTTTCCTTACCCACTATGAGTGCACCCATCTTCATAGAAGCAGCTATAAGTTTGGCAGTTTTATTTGTATGCAGTGTTTTAATATCTTCAATTGCCAAGGGAGTATTTTCAAAATGACAATCTATCGCCTGACCTAAAACCATCCCATTGAGTCCACCATTATGTGCAAGTTCACGTATAAGCTTGACTCTTGTAGTATCTGAGAATGGAGCATTGCTCAGTACTTCAAAAGAGTAAGTGTTCAGTGCATCTCCAACCAAGATAGCTGTCACTTCATCAAAAACAACATGAAGAGTAGGATTACCACGACGTAGTGGTGAATCATCCATCGCTGGTAAATCATCATGTATCAGTGAATAGGTATGAAGTAACTCTATAGCATAAGCTGCATGATAAGCACTCTCAAGCATAAGAGGGTTGTAAGCTTTTACGACACCAAGTAAAAGTGCAGGACGAAATCTCTTTCCCCCTGCTTTGAGCATATTTTGTAGTGCACTCTCATAATGAGGGTGTATACTTTGTGATGTTGGTAAGTTTTCTAGTAAAAAGTGCTCAAAGTTTTGCATATGAAATTTTATCTAATTTACCTTCACAAAAAACTGAAAGTCGTATCTTTCAAAGAGAAGATATGCACCATCTTTTTTTTGTGAAATTATTTTTGATATCTGCTGTTCATTTTTAATATTTTGTTCATTTATTTGAACTAGTTTGTCACCTATTTTTAACTGGTATTTTCTAGCTTTTGGAGCTATTTTCACCACTTTGAGATGCTTATCAAAGCTGATACCTAAAAATTCCAAGAAAGTATCACTCAGTTTTCCACCACCAAAACGGTTTTGACTTTTAACAGAGAAAGAAAACATCTTCCCATCGCGTTTGAGTTTCACTTTATGCATAGAACCTATCTTACTAAAGAGTATCCATCGCATTAAATCAGCTGCATCTCTTACTTTTTTCCCATCAAAAGAGATAATGCAGTCCCCAATTTTAAAAGGATTCCCTTTAATAAAAGGGTTAATCGCTTTAACAAAAACAAGTTTTTTCTTATCGTAAATGCGGATACCAATATCAGCATAAGAGACTTTTTTCACCTCTAAAAAATGTTGAATATACTCTTTTTCTATAATCCCTTTTGGTGTGACTATCCCCTCAAGTGAACAACAACTCGTCATAACTACACTAGGAAAAAAAAGAGGCTCACTAAAGGTAGCAAACTCATTAAGTCCTATCTGGCGTTTAAGTATTTTCCCCTCGATGGCTCGCTTGTTATCAACTACGGCAACACCGAGTCTAAGTCTATTGTTGATAGTAAAAGGGTAAGAAAAACCCTTTTTATCCTCTACAAGGTATAAGGAAAGATAAGGGTCATGTTTAAGGATTTTTCCGGAGGGTTTTTTATTGCTATATAGAAGTCGTTGATGTTTTTTAACTATGAGATAAAGTTGTTTATTTTGTATAGACTTGGAATCTTGAATTTTCGCTTTACATGAGTTGTATCCACCTTTACAAGCATAAAGGTTAAAAAAGAGTAGGGTAAGTGTTAGAAATAGGCGTAACACCTATTTCATCCCACCAAGCATTCCCATAGCGGACTGCTGTTGATTTTGTTGTACCATTTTATTGGCATCATTAATGGCACCAATCAGTAAGATTTGAAGCATATCTTTGTCACTTAAAGCAACATCATCAATCACTAAATCGATCACTTCACCATTACCGTTGACACTTAGCTCAACAATACCACCACCTGTTCTTACAGTAAAAGTTTTAGACTCAAGTTCAGCTTTAAGTTTTGCAGCATTCTCCTGCATCCCCTCAAGCATTTTACTCATATCGCCCAAATTCCCAAACATAATTTAAATGTTATCCGCAATAGTATCGATGTTATTGTCATCGTTTAAGATAACAACACGAGGTTTGTAACTCTCAAGCTCTTTTTCATCATAAGTAGCATAAGCCACGATGATTACTTTATCGCCTGGGTGTACTTTACGAGCTGCTGCACCATTAAGGCAGATATCGCGTTTACCACGTTCACCTAAGATGATGTAAGTTGTAAAACGCTCACCATTGTTTACATTTAGAATTTCAACTTTTTGTCCAACTCTCATCTTTGCAGCTTCTAAGAGCTCCTCATCTATTGTGATTGAACCAACATAGTTTAGGTTGGCATCAGTAACAGTAGCACGATGGATTTTGCTGTACAACATATCAATTAACATATACTTTTCCTACATTCCCATTTGTTTTTTCATATCTGCTGGAGAGATTGGCTCATCCCACATCTCAGCATCTATCACAAACTCTTCAACTACATTACCACCGATAATGTGTTCTTCTACAATTCTATCTATTTTTTCTTTAGTTAAAGCTGCATACATAGTATGACCTGGCTCTACTAACATAACAGGACCCATTTGACATCTATTCATACAAGATGTTCTGATTGGCTGCACAGTTCCCATAATCCCTTGCTTCATTAATGAAGTTGCAAGGTGTTGAAATAGGTCTTGAGTTTGTGGTGTAACACATGATGGTTTTGGCATACCAGGAGGAGCAGATTGCTCACATTTAAATATATAAAATGCCGGTTGAGGGATTCCCATAGAAATAGTCCTTAAAATTTTTGTGCAATTATAGCAAAATTTAGCATCAAATTTATAAGCATCAAAAATAAGTTTTTATATTTAAGGATAGCAGGGGATTTTTAGATATAATTTTACAAATTTATACAGGAGAAACTTTGAAAAAAATTCTACTTTTTACTCTTTTAGTCTCATCACTTTTTGCAGAAGCAAAACTTTATATAGGTGCTGGTGGTGGTATCTATAATGAAACTTATGAAGACACAACAACTAGTATCAATAATTCAGCAGCGATAGGAAGCTTTAAAATCGGTTATGGAGAGAGAAAAGCTTATGCTATCGAGTTAAGTTTTGACTATATACAAAACAATTCAAAGCTTATAGATACAAATGATGGACAAAAATATGGTATCAATATTGATTTTGTTAAAGCATTCGATTTTGATATCTATGTACTTCCATTTGTAAAAGCTGGATTTGGTGCTGGTGAGATGAAATCTGATTTAAACAACGGTAGCTTAAACTATGGTTCATTTAATCTAGGAACTGGAGTGTTTTTACCATTAAGTGAAACATTTGATATTGAACTTGCATATAACTATAGATATGTTTCATATGAAAAGATTAATGATACAATCTCAACAATACCAAAAACAGATGTCAATATTGGATATATCGGGATTAATGCTAGATTCTAGTCTAGCATTTTAGTTAAGATTTAAAAGCTCTCTTACCACTTCTCTATCATCAAAAGGAAACTTTTCATCATAGATAAGCTGGTAATTCTCATCACCTTTTCCTAAGATAACAACAACCTCTTCCCCCTCTTGTGAGTCAAGAGCCATCTCTATCGCTTTTTTACGATTGAGCTCTACTACTACATTTGTTTTATCTTCAATCCCCTCTAAAATATCAGCTACAATAGCATCAGGATCTTCATGACGTGGGTTATCACTTGTGATGTAAACTTTTTTCGCTAAAGATGCAGCGATACGACCCATAAGAGGGCGTTTTATCGTATCTCTGTCGCCACCTGCTCCAAAGACTACTAAAAGTTCTTTCTCTTTAAGAGCATTAAGTACCTGTTGCATACCATCTGGTGTGTGTGCAAAATCAACGATTACATTTGGTGCAGCACAAACCTGCTCCATACGTCCACTCACCCCAGCAAAATTATCTACAACATCAGCAACCTCTTCAAGCTTTTTCCCTGTAAGAAGATGTGTTGCAGAGATTGCTGCCATAAGGTTGTAAAGATTGAAAAAACCATGAAGTGAAGCTGTAAAAGGAACTATCTCTTGAAAATGCTGGATAATTCCACTACTACCCTCATTGAGTGAGTATGCCATTAGTCTGTATGTAGCAGGATTTTCAATCCCGTAAGTATAGGCATTTTTAAAATTAAACTTTGCACGAGGCTCATCTTTGTTAATCAGTTTTTTACTCTCATCTTGAAAGAAAGAGTTTTTCACATAGATATAATCTTCTAAAGTTTTATGGTAATCGAGATGGTCTTGTGTAATATTTGTCAAGATTTTAAGCTCAAAATCAAGCCCCTCTACACGTTTTTGAACAATCGCATGGGAACTTACTTCCATAATAAAGTATTCACATCCAGCCTCTACAGCTTGATAGATATGTTTGTAAGTATTGAGAACTGATGGTGTTGTAAGAGTTTTACCCTCACACACTTCATCGTTCATAAAAAGACCACGTGTTCCCTGCATAGCAGCTTTATAACCAAGGTCGAGCAGAAAAGAGTAGATGGCACTTGCTGTAGTTGTTTTACCGTTTGTACCAGTAATTCCAACTATCTTTATCTTGTCAACACCAAAAAGATGTGCAATCTCTGCAATCTTTATAATTGAGTGTGCATTGTTCTCTTTTGCATTGGCTAAATACTTTTCATTTTGACTTGTTAAAACAAAGGCCGTCTCACTATCACACTCTTGCGAATTTTCTGTTACATATCTATATGGCTGGTTAGGAAGCTCTATTTTCAATTTTTTTCTTTCCCTTAGAGAGTTTTTTTAGCAGTTTATGGAGAAGTTTATCACTCGGATAAATACTGAGAGCATTCTCTAAGTATGTAAGCGCCATCTCTGCAAAATCATGATCTATAAGCTTCTCTAAGAAGTCTATAAAATCCTCTTTTTTTGTGATTATAACACGTGTAGAGAACATAATATTTTCAAAAGTTTCTTTAAATGGAGCACCCTCATCTAAAAGAGTTTTAAAATCACTATACAAAATACCATCTTCAAGCTCTAAACGCTCTCGTATAGGCTCAGCAAATACCTGAGAAAGTTTTTCTAAACTTCCATCCATACTTTGGAGAATCTCCTCCATAATCATATCTGCTTGCTCTTTATCTTCCTCTTGAAGAATCTCATAGTAATCAAAAAGAGCTTCTGCTCCACCCTCTCCACTCATAGCCATCTCTGAAAGGATAACACCATTGTAGGCTTCTTTAGAATTAGGGTAGTTTTGCAATACTTGTGCGAACTTTTCTAATGCTTCTTTATAATTTGCTTTTGTAAAGCTCTCTTTTGCTTGAGTTAAAATTTTATATTTACTTATCGTACTCATGTTTCTCTTTAAAGATTATCTATATCGTTTTCCATGCCTACTGGCACATTAACTACACAAAGTTCTGGATGTATATCCATTCTTAGCTGGCGTTCTACTCCGTATTTGAGCGTTGATCCACTACTTGCACACCCTATACATGCACCTTTAAGTTGTACATATACTTTTGAGTTCTTTACTGTGATAAAGTCTATATCACCACCATCAAGTGCTAGTGATGGGCGGACTTTATCTATCACCGTTTTTACTGGTTCTAATAACTCTTCATCTGAAAATGGAATCATATCTATCCTTTAAAATTTTTCATTTATATTTAATTATCATAAAATATGACAATATCCCTTAACAAGTGATAAAAAAATAAACTAGCTACTCTTTTTTAGGCTAGTAAAGCCAAAGTTTCATGAACATAAGATGACTTTCTCATCCCAACAAGTATATAATCTATACTCTCTCTTTGGAGTAAAAATCTTAAAGCACACTCCTGCATTGTAGTTTCACAAAAATCTAGTTCATCTTTGAGTGCTATCTTTGTTTTTTTTGAGCATTCATGTGCAACCATTTTTCTATACTCAACAAAAAACATATCGATGTAGTGTAACATAGTTTCTAAATTTTCTTCATCAAGAGACTCTAAAGAGTTCTTGATGTGTGGCAGTATTTGAGCATATAAAAAAGTGTCAAAATCACCTACCCAGCCAAACTTATGTTTGTTCTCATCGAGTTGCTCTAAGAGATTATAGAGTGGGCGAAGTTGATCGTTATCTGAAACCTCTAAAAGTTCATTGAGATGATGATAATACTCATGGCTCTCATCATATTCAGCAAGTCTATACATCTGTCCATCTTTTTGTGCATTTAAGGGACGATTCGCTAACACCCGTAAACCATTCTCTTTTGCCCAAGTAGCACATTTAAGTCCCTCTTGTTCTAAGATATTTATAGGAAGTTGTATCGTTGTAAAATGGTGTGTATCATTACCAACCTTTTCACTCGCCTTATCAGCCAATGTTAATAGATCTTCATAAGGTAAAAATTCGGGATCATTATGTGGTTTTGCAAAAGAGTTGGAGCTTATACCATAAGAACCAATACGGCCAGCCTTCACCTCTTCTTCTAAACCTACAAAAGCATCATAAAGTCTCTTATACATTGCATCGAGTATCTCATCTTTATCTGCTGCATTTTTATTAAGTGCATCAAAGATAAAATACTCAGGATTGTGAATGAGATAACAATCTATCTTATCTCTTTGGAGTCTCTCTAAAGAACGCTCAAGTTGGTCACGCATAAATGAGGGAGATATAGAATGAAAACATTGTTCATTAAACTCCACTACACCCTCAAAGTGTTTCTCTTTATGAAGCTCCATATTGAAGCCCTGAATATATCCATACTTACTCACTATCTCTACAGAGTTTCGAAATACTTCATCAAAGCTATTTAAAGCTAAAGCGATCGCTCTCTCTGCTGCACCATCCATATAGTTACTTGATGTATCTATAAGTGTTATACCAGACTCTATGGCATCTCGTAAGGCTTGTATATGTTGTGGGTTTTGGTCTGTTATGCGGTAAGTTCCAAATGCGAAATTACTCATTGTAGTAAATCCTATATATTAAAGTAGTTTAGAATTGGGAAGTTAATTATCTCTCAAAAAACTTTGTTTTTTGTAGCTTTAGGGGGTTGTAGGGACAAATGTCCCTGCCACTATAATGGACTTAGTTCATTATAGTGTGAATTAATAACTTATACTAATTCAATAAACGCCATAGTAGTAGCATCACCACGACGGATTCTTGTTCTAGTAATTCTAGTGTATCCACCAGTACGATCAACATACTTCGGAGCAATTTCATTTACTAGAGTTTTTGTTGCTTCTTTACTTTGAAGCGCAGCAAATACTGTTCTGTGAGCATTTGAGTCGTTTTTAGTTGCAACTGTAATAAGTTTTTCAACATATGAACGTAACTCTTTTGCTTTGATAGCAGTAGTTTCGATTTTTCCATGTTCGATTAACGAAATACTAAGGTTTTTAAGAAGTGCAGCTCTATGTGCACTTGTACGACCTAGTTTACGATATCCATGACGGTGTCTCATATCTAATCCTCTATTAAGCTTGTAAAGCTTCTATTTTCTTTTTTAATGCAGTAACTACATCATCTGCTAGGTCTGCACCAACGGCGAAACCAAATTCTTGAACTTTTTCAACGATCTCATCGTATGATTTTTTTCCAAGGTTTTTAACATTTTTTAAATCATTAGTACTCATAAGTGTAATTTCACCAATAAGCTTAATGTTTGAACGATCAAGACAGTTAAAACTACGAGCACTTAAACCTAAACTATCTATGCTAGTAGTTAGTTTTTTAAGATCTGGTGACTCTTCAACTCTCTCAATTGTAGTAGGTGCTTTTATGCTTATCTCAGAGTTAAATACTGCAAGTTGTGCATACATAACTTCTAAAGAGTTTCTAAATGCATCGATTGGTGAAATTTGACCATCAGTTCTGATGTTCATAACAACTCTTTCAAAGTTAGGGTTGTCTTCAACAAGTACATTTTCAATTTTATAAGTTGCACTTCTTACAGGTGTGAAGTAAGCATCCAATGCGATATAACCATCTTCTAACTCTTCATAAGTATCTTCACTAGCTACATAGCCAATACCTTGAGCAATTTTAATGCTAAAGTTAAGTGTAGAATCTTCATTAAGAGTTGCAAGAGGAGCATCAGGTGTTACCACTTCAACTTCATCATTGCTAAGGTCTGCACCAGTAATAGTACATGGACCTGCAAAGCTGTAATTGATCTCTGCTTCAGTTGCATCATCATTTAATTTAAAGCGAATCTCTTTAAGATTTAAGATAAAATCTGAAATATCTTCAAGCATACCACGAACAGAGTCGAACTCATGTTTAGCACCCTCGATTTTAATAGCGATTGGTGCATAACCAACTGAGCTACTTAATAGAAAACGGCGAAGTGGATGCGCTAAAGAGATAGCATAACCCGTTTCAAACGGATATGCCATAATGTTAGCTTCATTCTCACTAATTTGTTCTACCTCGAACTCTTGAGGAGCTAGTGGAGTAGTTTTAATCTTTTTCATATCTTTTACGCCCTTTTATTATTACTATTTAGAGTAAAGCTCAACGATTAAACGTTCTTCAACTGGAATAACAACTTCTTCACGTTCTGGTAAACGAGTAAAGATACCAAATACTTTTTCAGCATCAATATCAACCCATGGAGCTAAACCAGTTTGGTTTGTAAGTTCCATAGCACGTACGATTTGTACATTTGCTTTACTTGCTTCACGAACTTCAATTTTTTGACCCGGTTTAACACGGTATGAAGGGATATCAAGTTTTTTACCATCTACAAGGATGTGACCATGTGTTACAAGTTGACGAGCGAATCTACGAGTAGATGCGAATCCCATTCTGTAAACAACATTGTCAAGTCTTTGCTCAATAAGTGTAATAAGGTTTGTACCTGTATTTCCTGCTCTACGTTTAGCTTCAACAAATAGTGCATGGAATTGTTTCTCAGAAACACCATACATGAATTTTGCTTTTTGCTTTTCATTTAGTTGTAATCCGTACTCAGATACTTTCTTACGACGTTGACCGTGTTGACCTGGACCGTATGGACGTTTCTCTAAAGCAGATTTCCCTGCTAAACGACGCTCACCTTTTAAGTTAAGGCTTACTCCAAATCTTCTTTCGATTTTCTCTACTGGACCTCTATATCTTGCCATCAGTAATCTCCTTAAACTCTACGACGCTTAGGTGCGCGACAACCGTTATGTGGTAATGGTGTAACATCTTTCATAAATGTAACACGGATTCCTTCGATAGCACCAACAGCTTTCACTGCAGTCTCACGACCTGAACCTGGACCTTGAACTTTAATACCAAGTTCTTTAATACCATGTACTTGTGCTTTTTCAACAGCAGCTTCAACAGCAGCTTGTGCAGCAAATGGAGTTGATTTTTTAGAACCTTTAAATCCTAAAGAACCAGCAGAACTCCATGCAATCATATTTCCCATCTCATCTGTAATAGTTACAAGTGTATTATTGAATGATGCAGCAATGTGGCAGATACCACGTGCAATATTCTTTTTTACTACTTTTTTTCTAACAGCTTTTCTTTTTGCCATAATCTAATTCCTTACGCTGCGCCGACAGTTTTACGTTTACCCTTACGAGTACGCGCATTTGTCTTAGTTTTTTGACCACGACATGGAAGACCACGACGGTGACGAAGACCACGATATGAACCTAAATCCATAAGTGATTTGATATCCATTGCAACTTTCTTACGAAGATCACCTTCAACCATGTGGTTAGCACGGATCTCAGCAGTAATTGCAGCTACATCAGCTTCATTGAGTTCAAAAACTCTTTTATTATAGTCAATACCTGTTGCATCTAAAATCATGCGTGAAGTATGAAGACCAATCCCATAGATATACGTTAGACCGTACTCTACTCTTTTCTTTTTAGGTAAATCAACACCAGAAATACGAGCCATGGTTATCCTTGTCTCTGTTTATGTTTTTTAACTTTGCAGATTACTCTTACAATGCCTTTTCTCTTGATAACTTTACAGTCATCACACATCTTCTTTACTGAAGCACGTACTTTCATTGAAAGTCCTTTTATCTTAGTCTTTACTGTTTTTAGGCAAACAGTTTTTTGCTTGCCAATACTTTTATCTATATAGCAACTATAAAGATAGAAATACTCTTACGATTTGGTTAAAACAGCAAAGCGGATGAGAATTATACCCAAATGATTTTAAAAGTTTTATTAATTAA
>Ga0256837_1001977_pt1 | contig 13324 bp, 10 predicted proteins | sample 4562384metaG_FD_185976 | JGI IMG/M metagenome (GOLD analysis project Ga0256837, IMG submission 185976) | Hydrothermal vent microbial communities from Guaymas Basin, Mexico - 4561-384 | ecosystem: Environmental > Aquatic > Marine > Hydrothermal vents | place: Mexico: Guaymas Basin | collected... | reverse complement strand
TGATCTTTAAAAACAGTGGATTTTTGGCTGACAGTATAGATGGAATAGCATCTTTGAGTGCAAATTTGCTAGATGAGGGTACCTTATCAAAAGGAGCAGTTGAATTTGCAACAGAACTTGATAACCATGCAATACATCTAAATGCAAATGTGGGTAGAGAGACATTTGTAATCAATCTCGAATCACTCAAAAGTGAACTTGGTTTTGCAACAGATAAATTGGTAGAGATGCTAAAAGATCCAAACTATACAAAAGAAGCTTTTACAAAGGTACAAACTGAAGCTTTGGGACAAATTATGCAAAAGCAGAGTGATTTTGATTATATAGCAGCTATTGGACTTAGAAAGATTATATTCAAAAACAGACCCCTAGATCATGGATCATTGGGAGATAAAGAGAGTGTATCAAAGATTACTCTAAATGATACAAAAGAGTATCTAAACTCTCATCTGCTTCTTGGAAATTTGATAATTGTAATTGGCGGTGGTATTAGCAAAGAAGAGGCAAAAAAAGTAGCCCAAAAGATAGCTTCACCTTTGCAAAGTGGAAGTTCCACACCAATTAAACACTTTGAAGCTTTGGATGTAAAGGAGCAGAAGGTTATATACAAAGATACAGATCAAGCTTATATATACTTTGGCGGACCATTTAATATGGAGGTAAACAGTACAAGCAGACACTTGGCAAAACTTGCCGGATTTATATTAGGTTCAGGTGGTTTTGGTAGTAGAATAATGGAAGAGATTAGAGTAAAAAGAGGTTTGGCATACTCTGCATACAGCAGATTTATAATAAGCAAGACAAACAGTTATTTTAGTGGATACCTACAAACCAAACTAAACAGCCAAGATGAAGCACAAACAGTAGTAACAAAGCTTATTGAAGAGTTTATTCAAGATGGTGTTACCAAAGATGAACTTGAGAGTGCAAAAAAGTTCTACTTGGGTAGCCAAAGATTAAGAGTTGAGACTCTCAACCAAAGATTACAACAAGCTTTTCATGAATATTATGAAGGAGTTGGTTTGGGATACTCCAAAAAAGAGTTGGAAAAGATCAAAAATGTAACACTAAATGAGATAAATGAGTTTATCAAATCCCATCCTGAGATATTAAATCTAAGTTGGTCAATAGTGACAAAAAAGAGTAAATAGGAAAAATTATGCAACAAGCAGAGGCAAAAAGGCTTTTTGAAAAACTAAAAATTAAAACTCTGCTTGATCTTAGTTTGCTTTTGCCTACATCATATATTGATAAAAGAGAATCAAGTTCTTTAGAAATTGGCAAAACAGTCAATACAAAAGCTATCATTCAAAGAGTAGATAACCAAAACAGTAAATTAATTATATATCTTTATCTGTCTAAATTCAATCAATCACTACAAGCTATATTCTTTAGACCCACAAAGTACCACTACTCACAATTGGTACCACAAAAAGAGATTATTTTACATGGTAAACTTGGTATATTTAACAATACTTTGCAATTATCCCAACCAAAAATACTCAAAAGTTTCGGAACAATAGAACCAAAATACAAATACTCCATAAAAGAGAGTGAAATCAAAGCTCTAATCAAAGAGTATATAACTCCCCAAAATCTAATACAAGAGGGATTAAATGGCAGTGAAGCCAAACTACTTCATGCTATACACTTCCCATCAAGTTACAAAGTAAAAGATATTCCAAACCTAAAACATCCAAAGGTTGTTAATCTGCTAAAGTTTGTAGAGGCTTTTAATCATTTCAAAAAGTATAAAGGCAAAAGACAAGAGTATATGGCACTAAATGCTTTAGATGGTGATATAGAGCCATTTGTAAAATCATTGCCATTTCAACTCACAACTGACCAAAAAAAGGCAATAGATATCATAAAATCAGATCTTTTACAATCAAAAAAAGCAGCAAGAAGATTGATTATAGGTGATGTAGGTAGTGGCAAAACTATAGTAATATTAGCCTCTGCTGTGATGGCAAAAGAGTATAAAAGTCTGCTAATGGTTCCTACCTCAATACTGGCTTTACAGATATATAATGAAGCTCTAAAGCTATTGCCAAAAGATATAAAAGTAGCATTGGTAACACAAAATAAAAATGAAGGTGATATACAAAAAGCTCATTTTATTATAGGTACCCATGCACTCTTATACAAAGAGAATCTACCCTCTGCCTCTCTTGTAATGGTAGATGAACAGCACAGATTTGGTACAAAACAAAGAGCAATGTTAGAAGAGTTGGTATCAAAAGGTCAAAAAAGACCTCACTTTTTACAATTTTCTGCTACACCAATACCAAGAACTCAAGCAATGATAGAGTCAGCTTTAATTGATGTAACATTGATTGAGCATACACCCTTTGAAAAAAATATAACCTCAAAAGTGGTCTCAAAAGATGACTTTGGTATGTTACTTGCCCATATAGAAGATGAAATCAAACAAAATCATCAAATATTAATTGTATATCCCTTGGTAGAAGAGAGTCTTGAAGTACCATATCAATCCATAGAAGAAGCAAGAGGATTTTGGGAAAGTAGATATGAAAATGTATTTGTAACACACGGCAAGGACAGAAATAAACAAAAGGTATTAGAGGAGTTTAGAGACAAAGGAAAAATACTATTAGCTACTACAGTTATAGAGGTTGGTATATCACTACCACTACTGACTACCATTGTAATAGTAGGTGCAGAGAGATTGGGATTGGCATCTTTGCATCAACTTAGAGGAAGAGTAGGCAGAAATGGATTAAAAAGTTACTGCTATTTATATACTCACAATCCAAACAATCAAAGGCTAATAGAGTTTTGTAATACAACAAATGGATTTGATATAGCCAAATTGGATTTAGCATACAGAGATAGTGGAGATATACTAGATGGAACTGTACAAAGTGGTCAAAAGTTTAAATGGCTAAATTTGGCTGAAGATGAAGAGATAGTAAAAATAGCAAAACAGAGATTAGATAGTGGAGCAAATAGTGATAATAGATTTTAGCAATACAAAACTGCCTCAAATTATAAACTGGATAGAATCTACAAAGGGTGAAATTGAATTTTTGGTCTCTAATCCTTCACTTGGACAAGGGTTATATGCAGGAGAGTTTGTAGAGTGTAATGGCAATATAATGCTACATCGCTCTCTTAGAGTCTGGGTAAATATGGCACAAACTCTTGGCTACTATATAGACACCCCACAAATTATAAATAGATGCAAAATAGTTATTAAATTGATTCCACTACAACAAAATTCATTTCATAATATTACTAATAATAAAAATAAATATGATAGCAATAGTTACTTTGCACGAATAAACAAGTGTGAAGAGAGTGGTTTTTGGATATATTATAAAAATGCACTAAAAGCTATAAATCTACAAAACAGAAAAACAATTCTTGATATAGGAATAAATAGAGGCGATGAGATAGTAGCCTTTGAGAATATTATCTCAAAAGAGATATTTTCAAGCTTGTCAATTATAGGAGTTGATTACTCTCCTAGTGCTATAAATGAAGCTTCAAAACTACTTCCAAATGCAAAATTATATGCTAAAGATATTAAAGATTTTCTAAAATCCAATACAATAAAGTTTGATTTGATTATATCAATAGCTACACTCCAAAGCTCAACTATCAATATGAAACCTCTTGTTATGAATCTAATTCAAAATCACCTTGACAAAGATGGAGCAATAATTTTTGGATTTCCAAACAGCAGATGGATAGATGGAGAGTTGGTATATGGGGCAAAAGCTCCAAATTATAACTATAGTGAATTATCACTTGTAATTAAAGATATATACTGGATTAAAAAGTACCTCCAACAACATAAATTTAGAGTAACAATAACAGGTAAAGAGTATCTGTTTGTAACAGCTACAAAGATATGTAGCTAATATTAAAATATAAAAAATAGATGCAATTTATTATGATATTATAATTTTGTAATATCTTCTGAAAGGTTTGATTTGATACTGTTTATACAATCCAAAAAAGAGAGTAGTCAATTGACTGCAAAGTATGTTGTAACCAACTCCATAAGTCACACTGAGCGTTTAAAATCCCGTACACTATTTGAAAACTTTAATCATATACTAACTATTATAGATACACAACAGACATATTTTGAAGAGTGTAGTGAGTATGATTTGATGATACTTGTAGCTTCCAAAGAGGATGAACAAGATATCAGCAGACAGATTCAGCAATTTCGCAAAAACAGTAAAACAATCAAACCTATACTGTATATGCACAAATCAACAGATTCAAGTCATCTTGAGAGAATGTTATCACTGGGTGTTACTCATCTGTGCAGTATGAATACTCTTGAGATAGAAAAAAGAAACCTTATACAAAATTTTATTCGTTCAATATTCAGGCGACATGAAAGAGATATATTTAGACAAGAGGCTCTTATTCTAAACCAAAATATAACCGAAATTGGTAAACAGTACAGAAAAGAGTCTGAGGATTTGCAAAACAAACTAAAAGTAAAAGAGACTTGGTTTGCCTCTATGGTTCATGAATTAAGAACCCCTATCAATGGTGTTATCGGTATATCTCATTTACTCAAAGATACAAAGCTTGATGAGAAACAGAAAGATTATCTGGATAAACTACACAGCTCCTCACAAATACTGCTTGGACTTGTAAATGATTTGCTGGATCTATCCAAAATAGAAGCTGGGAAGATGCAAATAGAGACAATTGAGTTTAATATCAATGATATGCTGACTGATGTTGCCAATGTCATACGACCAAAAACAAGAGAAAAGGGCTTGGCTTTGATTTATGATATATCAAATGATGTACCAGAACTTATGCAAGGAGATCCTCTCAGAGTCAGCCAGATACTAATAAATCTAATGGGAAATGCGGTTAAATTTACAAGCAGTGGAGAGATAGTACTAAAAATAAGTATAAGTAATAGTAGTGAAAATAGTAATATTATATTTGAAGTTATAGACAGTGGTATAGGGATACCAAAAGATAAAATAGATACACTGTTTGATACATTTACCCAAACAGACAAATCAACCAGTAGAAAATATGGTGGTACCGGACTTGGTCTAAATATATCAAAACAACTTACAGAGTTAATGGGTGGAACAATATCTGTTGAGAGTGAAGTTGGCAAAGGAAGCAAATTTAGAGTATCACTCCCACTTGATATCCAAGAAAGAAGACACTACAGATTGCCATCAGCTGATTTAATGCATCTGAGAGTACTTGTAGTTGACAGTAATACAAAATCCTCAACAGCTCTTATTAGAATGTTGAAATATTTCCATTTTGAGACTCACAGTACCACAAATACCGAAGATTTGAATGTAGCCTTATTGAATGAGAATTATGATTTGATTTTGGTTGAGAGCAAGTTTTGGAACAGTTCAATCCAAAAATCTCTTCATGCGAAAATCATCATTATAGGTGAAGATATAGGAGAAGAGATTGGCAACAGAGATATGATTAGTATGTATCTTGAGAGACCATTTACACAACAGACCATATTCAACTCCATTGTCAACCTGTATGCTGATACAAAAGCTGCAAAATTGCAAAAAAAGAGTGATATACTCAAAGAGAAACTTACACAAATAGGCAAAAAAAGAATCCTTGTAGCCGAAGATAATGTGATAAACCAAGCAGTACTAATGGGATTATTAGAAGATACACATCTACAGGTTATGATGTCATCAAATGGTAAAGAGGCTATAGAGATGTTAAATAGTTATAAAGATATAAAGTTGATTTTAATGGATATAAATATGCCTGTAATGGATGGATTTGAAGCCACCAAAAATATAAAACAGGATATGAGGTTTTCACATATACCAATTATAGCCATGACAGCAAATCCAATGACAAGTCAGGAGATACTACAGGCAAAAATGCAGGGATATTTGGCAAAACCTGTAGATGTAGAAGCATTTTACAATACACTCATTACATACTTGTCAAATGATGTAAATACAAATAACAAAAGAGTTATTAAGACACAAAACAGTGATAATATTACAAAAAATATCTGCATACCAAAGCATAAAGAAAACAGAGATATATTTAGCGGATTTGATATGCAAAGCGGACTGGAAAAGTGCAACAGTAACAAAGAGTTGTATATCAGGGTCATATCTGATTTTGTAGAGTTTTTTCACTCTTCAGTCGGTAAAATCAGATACAATATACAGATAAAAGATTATGACAGTGCAAAATCTGCCACACACTATCTGTACAATTCAGCATCAAATATAGGAGCAGTAGAAATTTCCAAAGTGGCACAGAGTATCGAAAACAATCTTGCCAGAAAAAACAAAAACCAAAAAATACTAAATGAACTCACAGATAGATTGGATAAACTATTTGAACAAAATAGAGTTGAACTGCAAAACAGTGGCTACTTTGAAAACAGCCAAAATGGGGAATACTCATTTGATTCGCTTGATATTGAGACATTGATAAGATTTGAAGAGTCTATGAATGAATTATTGATATCAGCAACCAGACGAAGACCTTTGGAGTGTAAAAGGGTATTTGAAACACTCAACAAACAGATGTGGCCTATGCACTACAAATCTATTATAAATGAACTATATACACTCTCAAAACAGTACAGATACAAAGAGATGATAGCAATAATTGGAGATATAGTATGAGACAAATCCTGATAGTAGAGGATAACCCTGTAAATATTACACTTATTATAAATATGCTAGGAGATGATTTTGATATAGTTGTCTCAACAGATGCTGAAGATGCCAAAGAGCATCTACTTACAGAAAAACCAGATGTGATACTTAGTGATATATATTTGGGTAATACAAATGGGCTAGAGCTTTGCAAGAGTGTAAAATCTTCACCAAATCTCAAAGATATTCCTGTTATAGTAATGACAGCAGCAAGTAGCCCCACTATCAAAGATGAAGCATTTCAAGCTGGAGCTGACTACTTTCTTGAGGTACCATTCAAAAATGAATCTCTCATATATGCTTTAGCTGAAGCTTTGGAGTAGATATATTCTCTTTTTTGTGGCATAATAGAAACAAAACAGTTAATATTAGGAGAGTGTTATGGATAAAGTAAGTATTGGTATAGTTACCACAAGTGATAGAGCAAGTGAAGGAGTTTATGAAGATATTTCAGGCAAAGCCATAAAAGAGTCACTTAATAGTTATTTACAAAATGAGATAGAGTTCTACTACTACTGTATTCCAGATGAAAAAGAGTTGATTATACAAAAGCTTCTTGAGTTAGCTAGAGATAAAAAGTGTGATTTGATAGTAACTACTGGTGGAACCGGTCCTGCTCCAAGAGATGTAACAGTAGATGCTACACTAGAAGTTTGCGACAAAATACTGCCTGGATTTGGTGAGCAGATGAGAGCAATCAGCCTAAAGCATGTACCAACTGCCATATTATCACGCCAAACAGCTGGAATTTGTAAAAATTCTTTGATCATAAACCTACCTGGTAAGCCAAACTCAATCAAAGAGTGTCTTGATGCAGTATTTCCAGCAGTCCCATACTGTATAGATTTGATTGGTGGACACTATATGGTAGTAAATGAAGATGTAATTACAGTATTTAGACCAAAAAACAAATAGGATAAATATGAATAGCAAATTTATAAAAGAGAAATTCCAAGAGATATATATTGAACTTGAAAAAGAGGTAATGAAAATTCTTCAAGATCAATCATTGGACAAAAAAGAGACAAACCTCAGAATGAAACCACTATCATCTACAAAGCAGATTTTACAAAATGCTTTAGAGAGTATAGAGCTTGTTGAAAAACTTGCAAAAGAGGAGCTAAAAAAAGACAAAGGTGAGTAGAAGCAAATGAAGTTTATCTATATATTTATAGTTATCACAACACTTATTGATGCTTATGAATACAAATTAATTCCAAGCAAAAGATCATACAGCCCAATAGATAGACTTCTAGCAAAGAGTGTAGCAGATATGCATACTATTCCACAAGACCCAAGCTACTATGCCAAACAGATAAAACCAATAAGCTGGAGCAGACAGCTTGAGTATGACAAAGAGTACAACAAGAGGTATTTCAAGCCATGGAGTCTAAAGAGCCTTGATGAACCATACGCAGAGCTTACATGGCAATTTAAATTTGTAGATAAAAAGGTAATTTACAGCTCAAAAAATCACAAAATATCAAAAAGTACAATCCAAAGATGGAAAGAAAACTCCAATTTTGATAAGCTAAACAGTGTAAAAGCATACGCAATTACTATAAAGCACTCAAATCTTAGAGCATTCCCAACTTCAACCCATGCATACAGAGATCCATGGAAAAATACAGAAGGTTTTCCATTTGATTACTTTCAACACAGTGAGATACATATCAATGTACCACTTTTTATATCTCACTACTCAAAAGATAAAAAGTGGGCATTTGTGGAAGCATCTCATGCTAGTGGTTGGATAAAAATGAGTGATATAGCTCCAGTTGATAGCAGATTTATCAAAAGATTTAAAAGTGGTAAATATATGATAACAACAGTTGATGATATGGCACTATATAACGGTAAAAAGAGGGTGTCTTTGATAAAGATGAGTACAATATTTCCACTAACCAAAGATGGCAAAAAGATAATGGTAGCCACCAAAGATGTAAGAGGAAGAGCCAAGATTGCTACATTTACTCCGCCACCACACAAGTATATAGCCAAAAAACCTCTAAGATTCAATTCATACAATGTAGCAAAAGCTGTAAAAGAGATGTACAATGAACCTTATGGTTGGGGTGGATTATACAAAACTAGAGATTGTTCAGCATTAACCAGAGATTTTTTTGCACTTTTTGGTATTTTTCTCAAACGAAACTCAGCCAAACAAGCAAGAGAAGGGATACACAAAAATATTGCAAGATTGCCAAAGCAGATAAAAAAACAGGCTATTATCAATAATGCCTTGCCATTTAGATCAATGCTGTATGTTCCTGGTCATATCACACTATATCTTGGCAGCTACAAGAATGAACCGATAATTTTTCATAACTATTGGGGTATAAGATTAAAAGATTGGAGTAAATATCCTCTGTGTAGAGCCATTATAACTACTACAGAACCAGGTAAAGAGTTGCCAAATATCAGAGAAAAGAGCAAACTTATAAATACACTGCAACAAATTATTACATTTTAGCTGATTTAAAAGCTTTTAAATTTTTACTAAAATTTATTCTATCTCCTTGCATAATATCAGTAATTAATCTTTTACAACCATTTTATAGTTAGTTTGAAAACAAGCATAAATTGGATATTATGAATCATAATATCAGAATATCAGATGGGAGAAGAGTTATGTTTGTACCAAAAGATGAGATTGACAGACTTGTAGAGGATGATATTTTACCACCACATAGAGTAAAAGAGGCATTAGAAGTTACTCAAGTAATACCTAAAAATCAGCAAATAGTTGCTTTTATAGATAAACTCTTATTGATATTTGGCTCTTTGGGTATTGGTAGTGGAGTAGTGTTTTTTGTAGCTGCAAATTGGGATAAGATAGATAAATTTGGTAAATTTATACTGCTAGAGTTACTATTAGTAACATCTATATCTCTTTATGTATATTTCAAAGACAAAGATATTATATCTACTGCTTTGCTTAGTTTTGCCTCTTTGGTTGTTGGTGCATTACTAGCTTTGGTTGGTCAAACATACCAAACGGGAGCAAACAGTTATGAACTCTTTTTCTATTGGGCTATTATGATACTACCTTGGGTCATTGTAGCAAACAAAGCACCTCTTTGGCTATTTTGGGTAGTAGTATCAAATATAGCATTAGTACTATATATCAACTATATTGCATATTATCATAATCTATATACACTATTTTACTACTTATTTATCTATAACTTCATCATCTGGATAATATGGGAGATAGCTACTATATACAGATTAACTGAGCCTAGCAGATGGTTTGTCAGATTACTAGCATACTATAGTGGTTTTATGATAACATCATATATGATTTTATTTATATTTGATAACAAATCTTTTGCAACTATCTACTACACTCTTCCTTTATATATCTTTTGGATTCTTGGTATGTGTGCTTTTTACAGATTTAAAGTATTTGATATATATATGATTAGTGGAGGATGCTTGAGTATAGCAGTGATTGTTATATCAATATTTGCCAAATTTCTATTTAAGATAGGTTCTTTGGAGTTTGGTTTGGCTGTATTAATCTTTGTAAGTATTACTCTATCTGCATCTATCAATCACTATATAAGAGCAATTGTCAAAGAGCATAAAGGAGATATAGATGAATAAAAAAGAGTTTTACAAAAAATTGGTAGATAGCCAACTCATAAAAACTATTCCTCCCTACAAAGAGCCAAAAAGTAGTATATATCTTGGTATAGTCAATAGTTTTTTGGGCTGGATTGGGGCTTTGTTCACACTAGCTTTGACTATACTCCTATTTTCAAATATATTTCAGGTATTTGGAATACTGCTACTTGGTATCATAATATCATTTGTAGGTTTTTATATAATCAAAGATGAACAAAAAAAATCTGCCTTTATACAAAACTACTCTTTGGCATTTGTTACAATTGGTCATATGCTTGTAGTATTCTCTATATTTAGGATTATCAAACCATATGGAAGTATGGAGATTACTATATTTTTTCTCTCTTTAGTACCTCTACATATAGTTTATGGATACTTTATAGCCCATAAGCTATTTAGAATATATATATCTCTAAATCTCTATATAACACTACTTATAATTACCTCACAACTACATCTATTGTGGTTATTTAGTGGTATAACGCTACTAAGTATTACTTATACAATGATAAAATCTATCGATAATTATAAATACAGAGAGATTTATGAATCTATAGCTTATGGTGGTATAGTTACACTTTTATATTATATATGGATAGATAACAATTTACATACATATAGAGTTTTGAACACTGCTAAAGATAATGATTTTTATATTATGCTCAATTCTATTACACTCTTGATTGCATTTATAGTTACTTTTTATATGCTATTTTTCAATAAAATAAAAACAGCTTCAAAAAGATCTATTTTTATTGCAATTGCTATACTACTTTCAATAGTAGGATACTATATAAATGGATTTGCTATATCACTAGCAATTTTAATTACAGCATTTATGGTAGGAGATTCATATGTTGTAGCAGTTGGATTTATATCTATGGTACTTTTCATTATCACATGGTACTACAATCTCGATACTACCTTGCTAAACAAATCTATAATGCTAATTATATCTGGTATTGTACTACTTGTAACAAGAAGTGTCATAATAAAATTTTGGGGAGTAGAAGATGAAAAAGAGTAGTATAGTAATAGTATCACTTATTTTTATACTTGGTATCATAAATTATGGTATCTATCAAAAAGAGATGATTATTCAAAAAGGCAAAAGTGTATATTTAAAGCTACTGCCAGTAGATCCTCGCTCTTTGATGCAAGGAGATTATATGAGGCTCAGATTTGAAGTAGTATCAGATATAAAAGATGCTCTTAAAAAATCAAAAAAGATAACTAAAGAGGGATTAGCTATAATTGAATTATCAAAAGAAAATATTGGTAATTTCAAAGCCATATACCAAAATCAACCATTAAAAAGTAGTGAGATACTCATCAAATTTAGAGTAACCCATGGAAAAAGAGGAGTCAAAAAGATAAAATTATCCACAGATTCATACTTTTTTAGTGAGGGTAAAGCCAAACAGTATGCCAAAGCAGAGTATGGAGTATTCAAGGTAGCCAAAAATGGAGATATGATACTGATAAATCTTGCTGATGAGAATAGAAGTATAATTAAATAATTGATTTTACACATTTTAAAATTTTTAGTTCAAAAAAAGTATGAAGTATAAATACCAAAGCCAAGAATTAAGCAATTTAAAATTATACTAATATTTTAATGTGAGGCTAAAGCTTCATTAAAGGAGTGGCGGACAGTGAGGGATTCGAACCCTCGGTACCCGTTAAGGTACGCACCCTTAGCAGGGGTGTGGTTTCAGCCAGCTCACCCAACTGTCCTTTGTTGTGGGTCAGAATTATATACTTAATATGCTTAATAAAAGCTTAAAGTATATAATATTTAGAAGCTATTTCTATTTCTCTTGATATTATGGCAAGTTGCATCTATCTTTGTTGCGTTTCTTTTCAAATCTATCAAATATCCCAAAACTCTTCTCTTTTCCTGTCATTGCATAATACAACTCATAATAGTTGTTTACAATATATTCAAAATCATTTTTTGCTTCATCAGTAGTTGCCATCAAAAGTTGCATACCAACTACTACAGGTGTATCATCATCAGGCAAAAACAGTGTCTCATCATCATACTTTATCATCAAAAATATCAGTTTCAAAGGTTTAGTATAATCCTCTCTTGATCTCTTTAGCATACCAAGAGTTACTTTTTGTCCCTCTTGAAGAGTATTATAAAGAGCATAAGTACTCTCTTTGTCTATTGTTATCTCAAAGTGTGTAGGGTTCTCTCCTAATTTTTGTTGCATTCTCTTTACCAATGCCCTGCCCCACTCATCATCTTTTGTATGCAGTTGCCGTACAAATTGATATGCCATTGGTCTGGCTATATACATATATGCAAACTCTGCTAAAATATGCTCTAGAATATATATTCTATTTACTCTTGCTGTTTTAAATATACTCATATCATCTATTGTATTTTCTCTAGCTATTGTATATAGTTTGCTATTTAGCTTTTTGGCAGTTGATATAATAGTCAGATTAATCAAATCATCCTGAGTAGCTGCAATAATAGCTACAGCATCTTTTATACCAGCTTGTAGTAGTATTTTATGATCTTCTGCATCACCAAAGATAGCACTCTGCTTTTTTGCTTTATATTCACCGGCTTTTAACTCAATGAGAGTATATGGCATATTTGCCTTTTTCAAAGATTTACCTATGGCATGACCCATTCTACCATATCCACAAAGTATATATTTACCATGTGGCAACATCTCACGCTCTCTGATTTTTAGAATATGACCAAACATATTCATCTCAATAATCCACAGATTTGGAGCAGTCAAAGCCAAATAGAACCTTTGGGATATAAACTTGAATGGATCTTCTATATAATGAATACCAAGATTTCTAAGGTGTTCAGTCTGTATGGGAGTAGTTGACTTTACAACCAATCTTACTTTTTTATTGAGAAGCTTACACATCAAAGCAATTTTGGTATTTTTCAAATCATTATCAAATAAAGATACAACAGCTTTACAATATTTACTATGAATCCCTGCTAGTTTCAAAGTATCTGGACTGGTAACATCTGCTGA
>Ga0256837_1001973_pt1 | contig 13338 bp, 13 predicted proteins | sample 4562384metaG_FD_185976 | JGI IMG/M metagenome (GOLD analysis project Ga0256837, IMG submission 185976) | Hydrothermal vent microbial communities from Guaymas Basin, Mexico - 4561-384 | ecosystem: Environmental > Aquatic > Marine > Hydrothermal vents | place: Mexico: Guaymas Basin | collected... | reverse complement strand
ATCGTAAGAAACGATCTCATTTTTTACACTATTTTGTGTATTACCATATTGTCCAGGCATTTTCTTACCCTTCATTACACGACCTGGCCACTCAGCATTACCGATAGAACCTGTTCTACGACCAAATCTATGACCGTGAGATGCAGGACCACCACCGAAATTCCAACGCTTCATACCACCAGAAAAACCGCGACCTTTAGTGTTGAAAGTAGATTTTAATACTTTAGCATCTGCTAAAGGAGCTAAATCTAAATCACCAGCTTCAGTATTTGCAACTTCTAAAGTTACAAAACGGTTAAACTCAGCAGAGAGGTTGTATTTCTTCTGTTGACCTTCAATTGCTTTATTCATTTTTTTACCACTGTTATAAGCAACAATAGCTTTACCTTCGTTCACTTCACACACTTTTGCATCTAGAACTCTTAAAAGAGTAACAGGTTTAGCAGGTACTGTGATAGTACGGCTCATGCCGATTTTTTCAACAATATATTCCACTATCTACTCCTATTTGTCCATAGAGCGAACTTCAACGTCCACTTCTGGTGCAAGATCTAGTTTCATTAATGAATCAACAGTCTCTGGAGTTGCAGATACGATGTCGATCATTCTTGCGTGCATACGGATCTCAAATTGCTCACGAGATTTTTTGTTAACGTGAACTGATTTAAGAACAGTGTATTTACGAATCTTTGTTGGTAAAGGTATTGGACCACGGATTACCGCGCCAGTACGCTTAACAGCCTCTACGATTGATGCTACAGATCTATCAAGTACACGATGATCGTAAGCTTTCAATTTCAAACGAATTTTTTCCATAATTTTCCTTCTAAAGAACTCGTCAGGTCTAGCCTAACTATTTAAGGGAGCGCAATTATACTCTATATAATACTTATATTCAAGGATTTAAGGGTGAAAAACAGTAATTTTAATAAATTTATTTCCTTTTAAAAAGGAAATGATAAAATACTGCTACTAAATTTTTAGGATAAAAATGGAAATTTTACTCGAAGAGTTTTATAAAACTGATCTACATGTTGATAAATATCACGATAGAAAAATCTTTATTGATGAGAATTCATACCAAATAAATGGCATAAGTAAAAGTGGTAAAACACATCTACTCAAGCACTATCTATTAGGTTTGCGAAAAAGTAGCTATCTTTATGTAGATTGTCAAGACATCAGGATCAATATCGCTGAATTTAACAAAACGATCAAACAATTTTGTAACAAAAACAAGATAGACACCTTAGTCTTTGATAACTATACACCCAATTTTGAGTTTGCAAATGTTTCTCAGCTTCTTATAGCATCGCAAACACATTATGAGATAGAATACCTACAAAATATCACCCTCTTTCCTCTTGACTATGAGGAGTTCTTGGCTTATGAACATAAGTTTGATTCCTCTGCACTTAACCACTTTTTTCAACTTGGTGGTTTACCTGTTATGCACAAGATCTCTCAAGATGAACGCAGTGTTTATCTGCAAACTCTTCTTCGCAACACACTAAATGAGATAGAGTTTGAGATCATGCTTTTTTGTGCAAGAGCATCCTCTTTGAAGATCTCTGCATTTACCATATATGAACGACTTAAAACTCAAAGAAAGATCTCAAAAGACAAACTCTATGCTGCGTTTAAAAATCTTGAATCAAAAAACTATTTGTATCTTCTAAAAAAATACAACCACACAAGAGCTACAAAAAAGATCTATCTGTGCGATACATCTTTTAAGTCAGCTCTTTCTATAGAGAAAAACTTTAGTAAACTGTTTGAAAATATGATCTTTTTAGAACTTGTAAAATCAAATACTGAGTGTTATTATGAAGATGGAATAGACTTTTATCTACCAAAGAGTGATGAGATCATTTTATGTAAGCCCTTTGCAGATGAGAGACGACTCTTTAAAAAGTTAGAAGATATCGAAGCTTTTATCTTTACCCACTCTATCAAAAAAATCACTGCAATAAGTATGAATAAAGAAGGAAGTCTCTCTCACCCTCTAGCAAGTGTTGATATAATACCATTTGATATTTGGGCTTTAGGGGATTTAGATGAATAAACTATGCGGAATAGATGAAGCGGGTCGTGGGTGTTGTGCTGGTGATTTGGTGGTGGCTGGGTGTATATTTGAAGATGAGTTTGAGCTTGAGGGCTTGAATGATTCTAAAAAAATAAGTGAAAAACGTAGAGGTGAGATGTTTGAGCAGATACTCCCTCATACAAAAAACCATATAGTGGTTATCTCCCCTAAACAGATAGATGAAATGGGTATCTCAAAGTGTATGCGTTTGGCTCTTGAGGAGATTATGCAAATGCTCAAAGCAGATGAGTACCTCTTTGATGGCAACACAACCTTTGGGGTTACAAACCTACAAACCATGGTAAAAGCTGATGGAAAAGTAGCCCAGGTGAGTGCTGCTTCTATCTTGGCAAAAGTGACACACGATAGAAACATCATCAGAGATGCAAAACTCTACCCCGAGTGGGGATTTGAAAAGCATAAAGGGTATGGAACAAAAGCCCATACAGATAAGATAAAAGCGTTTGGCTACTCCCCTATCCACAGAAGAAGTTTCAAACTCAAAGCCCTTCAACCTACCCTCTTTTAAGCACCTGCAGCATTGAGTGCTAGTCCTGCCATCTTTTGGAGGTACTCTTGAACACTTTGTTTCTCATCAAGTGTTTTTTGCAGATGAGTTAAAAAATACTCTTTTGTTTTATCATCTGCCATATTAAACGCATAAAGTACCCACTCTATATTGAGTGTTACACTCTCCTCAGCTTTTTGCAGTGTAAAGGTTCTATAAAGATTGATATCTTCACATTTTTTTAAGATATTAAGTGTGTTTTGGTAAAATTGTGGAATCTCAAAGTTCACTAAAGACTCTAGCTCCTCTTGTCTCATCAGCACATCAACATCTTCCATACCGTTACGACCAAGTACAAGTGCATCTCCAAGAACAAGCTGCTCCCCTATGAAATATGCTTTTTTCCCTTCTGAGAGTGCATTCTCATCAGTGTAGATAATATGATCTTTAAGTGTTTGAAGCTCATCGATAAGGATGGAATTAAAAAAACTATAGACAGTATTTGCCTGCATCTGAATCTCTTTAGATTCTACCTTTTGCTTTTGTGCATCTATTGCATAACTTTTCATTAAAATTCCCCTAATAATATTACATTAACATAAGTTCCAGCTTCTAAGAAACTATCTTCTTCCCCTGCTACCATAAGTGCAGGATTGTGAAGCATATTTGTTAAGATAGCTGAGCTTCCCACCTTTTTACCCTCAAAATTTACAAAGTACTCTCCATCCTCTATAACAACATTACACGCCGTAAACTCAGTAAAAGGGCTGCGTTTTTTAAAATCCTCTTGCAGTTTTGCCGCAACCATCTTGTAAGGTTGTGCTTTACCAAGCATCTTTGCTACAAGTGGGAGTGCATATAAAATAGCTGTAACAGTTGAAGAGTAAGCAAATCCAGGAAGTGCCACAATAAACTTTTGCTCTTTTTTTGCAAGCATTATATGGCGACCTGGTTTGATAGCCACACCTTTGTACACCACCTCAGCACCAAGGTGTGGAACGATATCTTTAACAAAGTCATAATCCCCTACACTCACCCCACCTGTACTGACCAAAATATCTGCACATGAGAGTGCATTTTGAAAAGTTTGCATCAATTCCTCTTTATTATCTGGTGCCGTACCTAGCTGAATCACCTCAGCACCAGCTTGTTCAAAAAGAGCTGCAAGGGTGTAATTGTTTGAGCTTCGTATCTGTGCTGGGTTTTGTGCATTTTGCCCAAGGTCTAGTATCTCACTTCCTGTTGCTATCACAGCCACACGAGGTTTTAGAGATACTTTTACCATCACACAGTTGAGCCCCGCTAAAACACCAATCTCAGCAAAACCTATCTTTGTCCCTTTTTTGATAAGAATATCACCAGCACGATACCCCTCACCCACAGGACGAACGGCATTACCTTTTGGCACCTCTTCGTTGATAGTGATCTTGTCATCTTCAAAGGTTACATTTTCTATCTGTATAAGCGTATCACTTCCTGATGGCATCATAGAACCTGTAAAGGTTTTGATACACTCCCCCTCTTTAATAGTGCGAACCTCATCATGTCCAGCAGGGTTATCACCAAGTACAACAAGCTCACCAAGAGCCATATCTTCATGACAAATCGCATACCCATCCATCGATGCGGTTGGAAACTGCGGATCGTTATACTCAGCAACCATATCTTCAAAAAGTACTCTGCCAAGAGCTTCACTCAAAGGTACTTTCTCATAGCGACTTGCATTGACACTAAGCAGATCAAGCATATTTTGACTGCTCTCATAACTTAAAAAGCTCATATCTTCTCCCCTAAGATTCCACTTCCTTTGATCGCTGTGGAGCGATCTTTTGCATAGACTCTTTTTCCATTGATGAGATCATACTTCCAGATAGGTGCAGAAGCTTTAAAATCTTCTACAAACTCATCTATAAGCTCAAGAGCAACTCTACGTTTTGGTGAGAACACTGCAGAGATGTAAGAAGACTCATGCAGCATCACATCCCCTCTGGAGTGTGCCATCTTAACTATCGCTCCTCTTTCTTTGGCTTTTTCTTGCCACAACGCAAACCATGACTCCAAGATAGGCTCATAGATATCAAAACTCAAACCATCAATACCATCTTCACTTCTTACAGTTCCTACAAACGGTATATAAGCTCCATAGTTACTTTGAGCTTGCTCTTCATACCACTCTTTTAAGATCTTTGGCACATCTAATGCACCATCATATAACTCTAACACATCACCCTCCACATACAGGTGGCAGAAGTGAAATTTTATCTCCATCTTTAAGTGCCACATCACGACTACTTACCAAAGTGTCATTTACTGCAACAGCTGAGTTTTGCAGCCACTCACCCAAAGACTCATCTTGTTGAAGTATCTGTGCGAGTTGGTTAAGGTTGTCTATCTCAAGTTCTATTGGCTCTTTTTGAATTGGGCCTAAAAATTCTACTCTTACCATTTTCATACCTTGCTCTGTTATTGTGTGAATTATATCTAAGATAAGTTAAGGTGTGTATAATTCCATTATGGTTTTTGGAAAAATAGAATATCTCAATCTTCTCCCATTTCACATATTTATGAAACGTTTTGTACAATATAGCAGTGCAAAAAAAACACTTGAATACAAAAAAAATGTTCCAGCAAAAATAAACAGGGAGTTTCATAACAAAAGAGTAGATGCTGCATTTATATCCAGTATAACAGCACAAAAACACAAACATATCAATCTTGGGATAGTAGCAAAAAAAGAGGTGCAAAGTGTCCTTGTAATCCCTGCAGACTCCCATATCCATGACAATGAATCTGCATCTTCAAATCAACTCGCAAAAATTCTTGGCATTGAAGGTCAAGTATTGATTGGAGATAAAGCTCTCAAATATGCTCTACATAACAAAGAGTACATAGACCTTGCAAAAGAGTGGCACACACGCTACCGTCTCCCTTTTGTCTTTGCACTCCTATGTTTTCACAAGAACAAACATCTTTACAAACGGATAGAGAAAAACTTTCTGAAAAAACCATACAAAATACCACAATACATTTTAGAAAAAGCATCTAATAAAACAGATATAAACAAGAAAGATATCCTCCATTACCTATCACTCATCTCCTACCACATAGATAAAAAAAGCCAACTTGGCCTTAAAAAATTCTACAAGGAATCACAAAAAAAAGTATAACCAAAGTTTGTTATAAGTATTATAGTCGTACAATTTATATTTATCCCCCCCACCAACTCTAAAAAGAGAGGTTGCTAGTGAGTTTACGCCAGAAGTTTTTAACTTTCATATTTACAATTTTTTTTAGTGTTGGTGTTTTAACACTCTATTTTGTCAATGATCTTATTATACAAATCAACGAACAATGGGCTGAAAAACTTGCCAAGCAACACCTTAACTTTGACAAACAAAAAGCACTTCTTCCTATCATGAATGAGGTCAAACTGGTAAAAAAACTTGCTCATGAGCAATCCATCATAGATATGGCACTCCATGAACAAAATGCAACACTGCTCAAAAATGGGTTGGCAACACTTGAACACTATAAAGAACTTTTTGCAAACAAAAGCTACTTTATTGCTCTGAGTAACTCAAGACACTATTACTATAATGATGCAAAAAACTCCCGCAAAGGGAGAGAGTGTATCGCTACACTCGATATCAACAACAAAAACGACAGCTGGTTTTTCCAAACCATCAAAAAAGGGGGAGAGTTCTATCTCAATGTAGATAAAGATACCAATCTTGGTGTTACCAATATCTGGATTAACTACAACATTATCCATAACAACAAAATCATCGGAATCGTTGGTACAGGTTTTAACTTGACAAAGTTTATAAAACTTTTTGTAAAAACAAACAACCCTAACGACTACAATATCTTTTTTGACAATTTTTTATCGATTCAGCTCTACCAAGATACAAAACTCATAGACTATGCAAGTATCTCCAAAGACAGCAGTGACCATATCTCACTTATATCCATTATTCAAGACAAACAAGAGGTACGAAAAGTTCAAGAGGTTGTTTCCGTTTTAAAACAGACAAAAGGGGAGGAGATCAAAACACTCTGGTTAAATATAGATGGGAAAAAATATCTAGCCAGTATCTCCTATATACCAGAACTTGATTGGTTTGATATGATGGCAATAGAGGTAAAATCTCTTCCAACCATCGGTTTAGACCATGCTTTGGTCAGTGCATCTATCATTATGCTTGTGCTTTTTACACTGTTTGTACTTTTTAATGAATTAAAAATCATCAGACCTATCAAACAAATCACCACCAATATCACAAACATCGCAAAAAATGGTTACAATACACAAATCAGGCTTTTGAAGGGTAATGATGAGATTGCTCAACTCTCCAAAGAGTTCCAAGCACTTATCAAACTTGTACAAAAAGAGAACTCAAGATTAGAAGGGCTTGTTAAAAACAGAACAGAAGAACTCTATACAAAACAGCAGTTTCTCAATACCATCATGGATAATGCCAATGTATATATCTATACAAAAGATATGCAATTAAGATACACCTATATAAACAAAGCTGGTTTAAAGGCTTTAGGTAACCTTTTACTTGAAGATGTTATTGGAACACATCTTGAAGATGTTTATGATACTCAAACCATTCAGGAGATAGAAGAGATAGACAAAGAGGTTATAGCACGAGGTGTCTCAACATCATTTGAGGAGGAGATAAGTTTTCAAAACCAAAAAAGCAAATATCTTCTTGTAACAAAAACACCACTTTTTGACAAAGATAACAATATCTATGCACTTTTAGGTATAGCACTTGATATTACACAAAGAAAAGAACAGGAAAATACCATCAAAGAGATGGCATTTTATGACTCTTTGACGAAGCTTCCAAACAGACGTTTTCTGGAGGAAAAAATTGCAAATATCATTGAACAAAAAAGGAAAAAGTATGGTGCTTTGATGTTTATAGATATAGATGACTTTAAATCAATCAACGATACCTATACACACAAGGTTGGCGATATGCTTCTTAAAGAGGTCGCAACAAGGCTTCAAAACACCATAAGATCTTCAGATACAGTTGCAAGACTTGGAGGGGATGAATTTGTAATAGCTATAGAGGAGCTTGAAGATGATTATAAACACTCCAAACAACAGGCACTTGCTATTGCAAACAAGATTCTTCTTAAAACAAATCAGGTTTACATGCTAGAACACAATGCTGATTCTCACATCAAACTCTCCTCAACACTCAGCATAGGTATTACCCTTTTTCATGAAGATGAACCAATTGATGCAATCTTCCAACGAGCAGATAAAGCGATGTATAAGGTTAAAAAAGAGCAAAAAAACGGTGTTTATCTTATTTAGAGTACTTTTTTGACAACTCTTTTTTATAAAGCTCTATATCAAAATCTTTCATATCAGATGAGCCACTCTCTATCGCTGCTGCTGCAACCGCTGAAGAGACCTCAACCACAAGACGTTTATCAAACGGAGAAGGGATGATATACTCTTTGCCATAACGAAGCTCTCTGTTGTGAACTTTGTGAAGATACTCTGGAACTTCTTGTTTTGCCAACTCTGCAAGGGAGCATGCTGCTGCTACTTTCATCTCCATATTGATCTTTTTAGCACCCACATCCATCGCACCGCGAAAGATAAATGGAAAACCTAAAACATTGTTCACTTGATTTGCAAAGTCACTTCTTCCTGTTGCTACTATCGCATCAGCTCTTGAGGCTTTTGTTTCATCAGGCATAATCTCAGGTGTAGGGTTTGCCAATGTAAATATGATAGGATCTTTTGCCATTAAAAGGATATCTTCTATACTAAAAGTTCCAGGGCGAGAGAGTCCAACTGCCACATCAGCATCCCTAAAAGCTTCTGCTTGAGTAAGTGGTGCTGGAGCTGCAAACTCTTTTTTGTACTCATTAAGATCATCTCTTGAACTATCGATTACACCTTTAGAGTCTATCATCAAGATATTTTGCACCCCTATATGTTTGTAGAGTCTTGCACATGATATAGCAGCTGCACCCGCACCAATCACAACGATCTTTAAATCTTTAATCTTTTTATTACTCAACTCACAAGCATTCATAATTGCTGCTGTTGAGATAACTGCAGTTCCGTGTTGGTCATCGTGCATCACAGGGATATCCAGTTTCTCAACAAGACGCTTCTCTATCTCAAAACACTCAGGTGCTTTGATATCTTCAAGGTTAATTCCTCCAAAAGTGGGTGAGATAAGCTCAACAGCTTTACAAAACTCATCGATATCTTCTGTTGCTACCTCTATATCAAAACTATCAAGGCCAGAAAAAGTTTTAAACAAAACACCTTTTCCCTCCATCACAGGTTTTGAAGCAAGAGCACCTATGTTACCAAGTCCAAGCACTGCTGTACCGTTGCTTATAACAGCTACAAGATTGCGTTTTGCAGTGTAGCGATAAGCAGTTGATGGATCTTTTTGAATCTCCAAACAAGGAACAGCTACACCAGGAGTATAAGCCATACTAAGATCTTTTTGTGTATCGACCCTCTTTGTAACCTCTACTGAGATCTTCCCAGGTTGTGGAAATTCATGGTAATGGAGTGCTTCTTGATCTGTAACTGCTTTATTTGACATCTTCTATCCTAAAAAAAATTTTGAAATTGTATCTAAATGTCACTTAAAATCTAGATTTTACTAAGGAAGAGAACAGTGTTTCCTTTGGTATTGTAGTAGATCCCCATAGAGTTCTTACGGGAAACAAAAACTCCCCTTCCATTAAATGCTTGAGAATTTCTAAAGATTTTACTTAGTATTTGAGTATTGAATCCCTCTCCCTCATCACTAATTTTTGTTACAATATATGTAGAGTTCACATTTGTGATCTTTGTTAAGACCACATTTATCTTTTTATCACACCCTTTTTCCAATTCTAAGAGTTTATCAACATAAATATCTTCTTGAAGATAATAATGTTTACGTTTAGAATCTATGCCAAGGTTTCCATGTTCATAAGCATTCATATAAAGCTCTGTAAAGACAAGACCCGCCTGATAGGCAACTTTTTGTTTTACACACAACCCTTCCCATAAAGCTCCATACCATTCATTTGCTTCATCAACAGCTTCAAGAGTTGTTGCAAAACTTTTTTGAGCGATAATTTCCCCTTCATTAAAATCAACCCTATTGATAAATGCAAGTGTAAAATCATCTTCTTGTATAGAGAGTTTTGTAAAGATATTATCTACTAACTCTTTACGGGTAAATGATGTTGAAAAATCATCTTCAATAAAATGGGAATATGGCAATCCATCACAGATAGTTGTATTTTCAACTATACCATCACTATAAAAAAGAAATTTCTCTATATTTTCAATGTTGTACTGCGAGATTTTAAACTCTTCTAAATACTTTGACATTGGAGGGTTGTTTGATTTGAGTTTTACCAATACACCATTTTGTGTTTGCATCAACATTACTGGCATTGCAAACTTGGAATAATAAATCTCGTTATGTTCCCTATCAATAAGAATATAATCAATAGCTAAAGCCTCTTCATCAAGTAGTATTTTTTTAATGTATTCAAATGTTTCATGCACTAAAAGGTATAAATCAAAATGATCATGCTGTATCATTTTATCAATAATATGATTCACAAAAGATGTCATTATCATCGATGTCAATGAAGCAGAAAGCCCTTTGCCCATTCCATCTACAATCAAATAAAATGTTCTATATTCATCGAGTCTTCTTGAAGTATATGCATCACCACTGAGTACATCTAAAGGTTGGTAAAGAAAATCGATAAGCAAGAAGCTATCATTTTCTCCACCCATTTGATAATAAAAATCATTTCTAAGAATATTGAGTTCTTTTTCAAAACCCAACTCTTCTTGATATGTTGTGTAGCGCTCTTTTTCTTCTAACTCTTTGAGTTTTTGTTCATTTTCTTTCTCTTGCATACTTAAATCTTAAACTTACTTAACTCTTTCTCAAGCTGTTGAGCATCTCTTGCAAGATTATTGACAGAGCTGTTTACATCATCTCTTAGTCCAGAGTTTGTTTGCACAATATCGATAATCTCATCCATAGTATCTATAAGAAGTTTTGTTTTTGTCGCGATATATGTACTTTGATGCATCACATCTGTTGATTTTTTCGATGTAACCACAAGTGCTTCTTTTGCTTCATGCGAAGACTCTATAAGTTCTTGGGCAGAAACTGCTATAGAGTGTATGTTTTGAGATGTGTCATCAGTTTCTTCTGCTATCTCAACAACATTTTGAGTAATAAGATTTACATTTGCACCTATCTCACCAAGTGATTTTTGAGTTCTCTCCGCAAGTTTTCTCACTTCATCAGCAACCACGGCAAAACCACGACCATGCTCACCTGCACGGGCTGCTTCTATGGCTGCATTGAGTGCAAGAAGATTAGTCTGATCTGCTATATCAGAGATAATACTCAGTACATCTTTAATGTTACGTGCTTGTTCACTCAGTGAAGCAACTTTTTGAACAAGGTTTTGCTGCTGTTCACTACCATCTTCTATCGATTTCACAACCGAATCAAGCTTCGAGATAAAACTATCTAGCACATTGTATGTATTATCAAGATCTTCTGTCACTGTGATTGTAGATTCTTCAACATTGTTAAGTCTTTCACCAATATCTTCTATAAACTTATTGACATCTGTTATCTTTTCATCTTCAGTTTTTCCATTGATCGTCAATGTCTCAACAACACCATTGAGTTTTTCACTTTCTCGTTTCGTTGTATTTGCAACATTTTGGGCATGATTGACACTCTCTTTAAACGCGATCACCATCTGGTGGACTGCTTGAGAGATCTGGGAAATCTCATCTTTACCATTTACAACAACATCACAGGTTAAATCAAGTTGACTCGAAACACACTTAAGTTTTTCCAAGCTACTGTTTACACTTCTGTTTACGCTTCTACTTATGATAAAGATAACACCAAAAAGGATCAATGCAAAAGCACTGTATCCAAACAAAGTTACCGCTGTAGTCGTTTTTGAATTTAATTCAAGCCTATCTAAAATCTCTGCATTATGTTTTGCCAGTGCATCATCTACCTGTTTTAGAAGATTGATCTTTTTCGTAATGGTCTTAAACCACACTTCACTATCTACACCAAAGCCTCCAAGAGCTGCTTTCTCTTTTGCGATAGTTCGCATTTGATTTACTTCACTAACCACAGGGGAGTTCATAGTAGTTTTGTAATACTCTTTTGACTCATCAGAAGCGATGCTTAAAAAAGCTTCCATATAGGCATTTTGTTCTGCTAAAAGTGTTATAAATTTTGCAAACATTCCATTGGCAAACTTATCTGCACCAAATGTAGCACTCAACACTGCTCTTTCTATACCTGCTCTCTCTTTTGATTTTAAAAAATTTGCATAAGCATCAAGTGCTTTTATCAACTCAGGTTCTTGTGCAAGTTTTGCTGTTAAAGAGATGATATTGAGAATTTTTTTGTTCACATTTGTGTAGTAAGAAACTTCATCTTTTAAAGATATGCTCAAGCTATCAACTTGCGAACGTACCTGCTGAAGTTTTTTTACATCATTTCTAAATGCATTAAGCTCATCTTGAAGTTCTTGCGAAAAAGAACTCAAATCAAGTTGAGTTATATAATCTTCTAACTGCTGCATCTTTGTATCTGTTTGTGACCTTTGTTTTGGCAACATAGATGCAAACTTTTTACCTTGAGAACCGATAAACCCTGCACTTTTACCACGCTCTTTTTGTGTTTCGTGAATCAGCAAACTCAATTTTTCAGATAATACACTTAACTCTTTAGCCTGAATAATAGAATCTCTTTGAGAGAGTGCCTTCTTCAAAGTCAACCCAATCACAACCAATGCAAAAATTGTTACAATAGCTATAATTATATTAAGTCTATTTTTTATGCTCATCTAAATCTTCTTTACATTAAAAAGTGAAACTAGACTTAAGTCATCTAAAAGATCTACAAGTTGATCATTACCTATATACATCTTTAGTTTCACCTTGTCTTTTAAAACAATTTTATTAAAGTAGCCCACCACTGATGATGTAATAGAAAGAGAATCTTGAATCACAACATCAATGCTGTCATTTCCAAGAAGCACATTATCTATACTAGATTTGATTTTTTGATAATCACTTACTGATTTAATATTACCTACTATAGTAATCTTGTTGCCTGAGTTTGAAATCTCCATAAAGGAATCCTTTTTTCATTACTTCTTCACTAATAATAACAAATAAAATCTCAATTTTTTATAAGTTGCAGCCAATCTTTCATTTTCTTTTCATAACCTATATCTTTTAGAGCTACAAAATATAAATCTTTTGTTAAATAATGCTGTTTCACATACCCTCCAAAATCGTGTGGATAAAGATAGTTTTCGTTTTGTTGTGTAATATTTTTTGGGATCTCGAGTATCTCTCCAGCTCTCACAGCACGAAGTGCTGCGTTTATCGCTTCGTATGATGCGTTTGATTTAGGAGATGCACACAGATAAATGACAGCCTGAGCTAAAATAATGCGTGCTTCTGGATAACCAATCTTACTTACGCTTGTCATACACGATGTTGTAAGTGTGAGTGCCTGTGGGTTTGCATTGCCTATATCTTCACTTGCTAGTATCACAAGTCGTCTGGCGATAAACTCAGCACTCTCCCCACCCTCTATAAGTCTTGCAAGGTAGTAGATAGCTGCGTTTTCATCACTTCCTCTGATAGACTTAATAAGAGCAGATGTCAGATCGTAAT
>Ga0256837_1001972_pt1 | contig 13342 bp, 9 predicted proteins | sample 4562384metaG_FD_185976 | JGI IMG/M metagenome (GOLD analysis project Ga0256837, IMG submission 185976) | Hydrothermal vent microbial communities from Guaymas Basin, Mexico - 4561-384 | ecosystem: Environmental > Aquatic > Marine > Hydrothermal vents | place: Mexico: Guaymas Basin | collected... | reverse complement strand
GATAGGTTTTTTAAAGTCTTGGCAAAAGTCAATAAAGGCAATCCTATTGTGAACGGGCACCCTTTTATTTTTCACACATCATCAGGAAAAATCTTAACACCATCTGAGTGTTATAGAACTTTTAAAAGCAAAGTTAATATTTTACTAGATATGGCATATACTGAATGGAAAGAAAAAAATATAAACTTATCATTTAAAGAAAAACAAGTTCTAGATAAGAATTATCAATATTTAATAAATCAGTTACAAAAAGTAAAAGGCTTGCATTCTTTAAGGCATATGTATGGGGTAATGTGGGCAGATTATACAACAAATGAAACATATCATATATCGATGGAGCAAGCACAAACTTTGTGTCAATTTGGTTTAGGACACAAGTCACAAGAAAGTGTCTTTAATTATTTTACTCTGCGTCAAAAAACAAGAAATTCCATGGTAGAAAACCTTTTATGTTCAATGTCAACACAAGAAAAAATGGCTGATTACCTAAAGTCATATACTAGCTATACAAACTTTTATTTTAAAAGGAAAATATAATGCAAACAACGGGAACAAAAATATTTCAGGAAACACGGATTAATTTAAATAGAGAGCTAATCCCTATAGCTTGTGAAAATTTACTGCAAAAAAATATAAAGATAACTGCTGAAGCTGTTGCAAAAGAACTCGAAATAATCTATACCGAAAAGAAATTAGATCTAAGATATATTGTCAAACAACAATCAATAGGACGCCAACAATATTATAAGAGCATATGGAAAAAATTTCAAAAAAAACAAAATTTAGATTTAACAAAAAAAATATCAAGTACATCATATATGGATGAGTTTGAACTTCGAGACAAGATGGATATGTTGCAGCAGGACTACATTGAACTACTTGATGAATCAACTTGGCTAAAAAAAGAAAATAATGATTTAAAGCAGAAAATTCACGCATTATCTCTGAATCATGATGTACAAAATGTAGAGACAAATACAGTAGAAAATTCAACTAATGACTGCAAAGACATACTACGGTTTATAAATGAATTACTTCAAAATGGACCGGTTTCAATAATACATATGCAACAAGATGATAGAAATGAAATAATAATTAAAAGCCATTTAAACAAAATTACATCAAAACTAAAATTACCTATAGAACATTGGTTGAAAATAAATGAATAAGCTTCAAATATTTGCCGAATTTTGTATTTCTAACAAGAAACAATTTTCTTATGGCGAAAATGGAGATCGAGAGGTTAAGGTAGCATGGCACGAATGTTTTGGTAAAGAGCTAGACATACATGTAGCACACGACTATGCTTTATGGCTTCAGTTAGAAAAATATGATATGTTATTTAATAATAACTCTGGAGAAATTCAAGAAAAAGTACCGCGGTTTATATTTCATTGTTTAGAAAATCACATTGTCTTCAGTGATCCAAGAGATCCAAATATTCGTAATGAATGGTATAAATATTTTGATGACTATAATAATTTAAAAAAGTTTGAAAAATCAGCTATTGCGAGTTGTCTTGATTATGAACATTCTAATATTTTTTTCGATAAAGCAAAACGAAAAATATTGAAAAAAATCCTGAAATTTGCGAAATGGTGTGAATCGAATAATAAAAGGTTTGTTAGACCTAGACTTAGATTGAATTATGCTGAAATCCAAATAGGTGTGTTCTGGTTAGAGTTTTATAATGAAAAGCTTTCAGATCAGGAAAAAGAACATTATGTTGATTTATTATTATATTATTTAAATTATGAAAAATTATTTTTTTTATCTGGCAGAATAAATGAAGTATTTATTACTATTTTAGACAAACTACAAATAAGTCCATCTAAAATTACTGAAAAAGAATTGGATACTTTTTGGTACAACTTTTTTGGCATGAGATTAAGAGACGAGAAATTTAGACAAAAGTTTAAACGTTTAACTCATAAATATAATTTTTTAGTTAGCTTTATTCAAAAGTTACCATCCATTAATACTCAGAACTTAACAATATATATTCTTGAATCAGCAAAAGATAAAATGCATGATTATTGGAAAGATTACCTACAATTTCTCATGCATAATCCCGAACATATGCCAAAACTACGCAAACGAACAACAAGGCTACATGATATAGACTCTTATCAATCAATGTTGCATGAAATAGATTATCTTGATGAAAGTTCAAAAAGAGAGCGAGAAAGGAAACAAACATATCTTTTGTTTTTTTTATATCTTGTAAAGAATAAAGTCGCTCTCTTACCTTGTGATTTTATTTTTAATGCAGATACTTTTATAGCAAGTGTTCTTAGTAAGGAAAGGCTTGAAAGTTTTATTTATAATGATTACAAACTTATTAGTGCATCCAATCAGCACCTTATAGATGATGAAATGAAAACCAATTCAAAAGCAAAATTTATATTTTTTTTACGTTTCCTATATATGGTTAATGATGATATAGAAACCATTAAAGAAATTACCGATGACAATATTACTGAAATTAGAAATATATATGCATCCAAAAAATCTGCAAAAATGTTTTCAGTTAATGAGAATCCCATTAGGCGCTGTTTGTTTTGGATGGGGGCAATCAATATCTCACAAACAAGAGCCGAATCAGAAAAAATAATACTATCGCCAATTGAGCTATTATCTGAAAATATCATTAGTCCAAAGATGGAATATATCAAAAAAGCATTTATACGATATTTTTCTAATCAAAAAAATAATCAAGAACAAAGAAAATACTCTAGATTTATTTTGGCTTTGCTAAATCATATAAATGACAATTTTGAAGTTATAACAATTGATAGTTTAAAAATTTTTTTTGAAACAACTACTGTATCAAGTGGTGATAAAATCATTATTACATCAAAATTTATGCAATATCTTAATGAGAACGATGTTGCCATGTCAAGTCAACAATCTATTCAAATGATTTGTTTTCAGGCACTTGAATCAGATGAACACCTTAGAGGTTCTTTTCCAAAAAGTTTTTTACACACATTATATAAAGAGCCAAAAAATAGAAAAATAGCTAGATTGGCTTTTGACAAAAACTTGCTAGAAAAAATGAAAAAGATTTGTGTCTTTGACCCACCAAAAGATAATTACTATAAAAAAACACACTTTGATAAATCCCAATATATGTGGAAACATTTTGACAAAGTTGAGCCCCAACTTCCCATAATGTTGCTGCTAAATTTATGTTTACCGTGGCGTTCTGAGCATATCAAATCATTGGACAGGGATCAATTTATTGTTACTGATCAGTACGATAATATTATCGGTTTTCAACTAACAACAGATAAAAATCAGAATAATAATATATTTATAGAACGTGAATTCTTCGAGTTCTCCTTTAAACTATATGATAACCAAAATAATTCGGTTGATGTTATGCGATTACTAAAAGAGACCATAGAATACTCCAAAGTTTGTTTTCCTGCATTACCTGCTGAATTTAGGAAAGAAAATCAACAATGGGGAAAGATTAAACCTATATTATGCTCAAACAGAGCAAAAGGTTTTATTTCTCATTCTACTTATAGTGGATACTACTATAAAGTTCTTTTAAAGGCACTATATTTAAGTGACTATGATTTACAACAAATTCAACGGTTTGTGCAACTCTCTCCAGAAGGAAAACGAAAATTTAAACAATTTCCATCATCATATCAAGAAATAGAAAAACTTAGTGCAGCACAAATAAATACTAGATTTAATTCTGAATATTTTAGCCCTCATTCGTTAAGAAAAAGCAATATAACTCATTTAGTCCAAGACAGAAAAAGTCTTGAGTTTATTTTAAAGTTGTCGGGGCATACCGCTTTTTCTACTGTACTTCAAGTATATATTGATTACGACTTATTGGCCAGATTGAATATTAAGGATGACATACAATCTGCTATTGAAAATAATTTTAGGATAACAAATACACGTACTTTTGCAAAGGAAATTATTGATATTTATCAAAAGTATCATACTCTTAGTTCTACTGATATTCAAAAAAAACTAGAACAAGAGAATTTATTTTTCAGTATTATTTTATTGGATAAAGAACAAAAGATAATTAAGAAAAATGATATAAATAAACTTGAAATTGTCATACCGCAATTTTGGGAACATCTATCTACTGGTATCTGCACTAATGCATTAAATTGCCCTTCATATGTTCACAATAGATGTTCAATATGTCCATTTTTTCTAACAGGCCCCAAATTCTTTTCCGCAATAAACTCTAAAATTATGCAGATTACAACTAAGATTGTTGAATATTTTAAAATAATCGACAAACAAAATATGGAAGAATATTTAAATGATCATGAAGCTATTATTTATGAAGAAGAAGCGGAACTTGATTTAGCCGAATTACAAGGCTATTTAGCAATAACAAAAAAATTAAATACTGAAATATATAATACAATTTGTCATAGTTTATCAAAAGAAGAACAATCAAAATTACCAGCTATATCTGATTTTGACATTATCCAAACTAGTCATGTGCCCTATCTGGAGGCACAACTTGAAATTTATAAAATTGCAAAGCACAACTCAGAAGCCAACTTGCAAACTGAGCATGCAGCATCTGAGCTTTATAAAAAAATTATGGAACTAATCGTTATGGGGCAACTACCAAGAGAACTTTTTTTAGATAGTTTTAATTCTTATGAAGACACAATTGATTTATTTATAAACATTTTAGATTCAAATAAGATTAACGGAAATAAAAATCTTATAGAACATTTCCAGTACTCTTTTCAACCCATTGACTCAGTCGAAATATAGCTAAATCTACAAGTAGTTGGTATCATTTTCGTTTTGCACTTTTTTTAATAAATAATCAAAGTTTTTTTTCAAACTCTCTCAATTTTTCTTCTTTTTTAGTGTAATCACTTATAAATTTTTTTACTAATTTCCAAAACTCTTTGGAGTGGTTTTTATGAGCAATATGGGCTAGCTCATGAATTACAGTATATTCCGTCAAAGAAGAAGAGAGTTTCATAAGCTCTGGATTAAAAGTCAATCTATTTCGTTCTGAACAACTAGCCCACCTATTTTTAGATTTTCTAAAGCCTACATATTCAGGATAAAGCCTCATAGTATCGCTGTATTTTTGAACAAGCTTAGTAATTTTTTCTTCTGACTTTTGTCTGTAAAATCTATCTATAGCTTTACTCAACTCCATTTGACTTACTTCAAAAGGCGTGTAAATTTTAAATTTAGAGTGAATGAATACAACCTCTATATTTTGTCGATTCTCTTGAATAAGTTCTACATAGTAGCTTTTTCCAAGATAAAAAAGTCGTGAACCAGTAAGTATTTCACCATAATCTATTTCATTGCCAACTTCTTCAAGCTTTGTTATGATCCATTTTGCTTTTGAATGTACCAGAGATTGTATTTCAGTATCAGAAATATGTTCAGGAGCTTTTACTAAAACACCATTATCTCTATCAACTGTAATGTAAGTATTCTTAGATTTTGAGCTTCGTTGTACTTCAAATTCTATAGTTTGTGTGCCATACTCTATTTTCATTGATTCTCTAAAATATCTAAAATCGTTACAGGAAGAGTTTTCAACTGCTCTTTATCTATATTGGCAGTTCTTAAAAGAGATTTTATGTTTTTACGAATCTCTTTTTTAATATCGTCAAACTCTTTCCAATCCTCTTTTGTGAGATATACACCAATTTTATCAAAGAGTGCAAGAGTGAAATCTTTCGGATCAGCAACAACTTTCTCCAAACTTTTATAGACTGGAAACTGTTCAGGCGAACACAAACCTAAACGCTTCCACTCTTCTTTAGAGTTCTTTATATCGTCCATTATTTTATCGAACTCTAAAAGCAGCTGTGCTTGATCTATTCGCTCTTCTTCTCGATCTTTTATTAACCGCTCAAGTCTTTTAGCAATATCCTCATAAAACTCCGGATTCTCTTTTTTATTGGCTTGAATCGTTTTTTTGATACGGTTTTTAATTACAAGCTCTTTAGTTTTACCGCCTTTGCCTGCAAGCTCCTCTTCAAATCTTTTAGAGTCAGTTATGTCAATGGCTTCGTCAAGCAGATATTCTACGCCAGAAGCTCTTAAATGCTCGTCTATGATCATTTGTATCTTCTTGCTCTCTTCTCTAGTAATATATAGCTTCTCAGGTGCATGAGTATTCACAGCTTCAAGTTTAATATCATTGAAAAGTTTCAAATCATACTCATAAGCAACTGCAAACGGATCAGGTAGCACAATATCCATAGATTTATTAAAGAGCTTTACCAGATTAATAAACTTATCTCTTAAATCTTCAGGCTCTAAATATAAAACGCAAGCGTCCACATATTTATTTCGCTCTTTCATTCGATCTATTTTTATGCTTCTAAAGAAAGCCACCATTTTTGCATGTCTATTTTCTAAAATGGTTTTTTCTTGCTCAATGTTCGTCATAACATCATTGACTTCCAAATCACCACTAAATATCTTAATCGCCTCAGCCAAATGTTCAGTAATGCCGGCATAGTCAACGATTAGACCATATTCTTTTCCTGTTGCTGTTCTATTTACACGTGAAATTGCTTGAAGTAGATTATGCTCTTTTAAAAGCTTATCAATATACATACACTGCACAATTGGAGCGTCATAACCAGTAAGAAGCATATCACTTACAATTAGAATGGCTGTATTATCATACTGTCGTTTGCCACCGAGTGACTTATCTGATTCGTCACCAAATGGAAGTTTAAAATTCTCAATCGTCTCTTTTACTTTATCTTCTGGAGTAGCTAAGTCTCTATACTCTTGCGGATCTTTCTTGTGATTAAAGCTCATAATCACTTTTGACTCAAAACTGTTTAGAGCTTGCTCTTGTAGTTGTAAAAAGGCTTTTTGGTATGCAATGGCTTGTGCACGATTATGACATACAAGCATTGCTTTAAAACCGTTAGGATATATCTTCTCTCTGTAATGATTGATAATATTCTTTGCTATCTCTTCAACTCTTCGACGAGCCAGTAAAAAAGTATCTAATGAAGCAGCCTTACTTTTGAGTTTTGCTTGTTTCTCTTCGCTTTCATGACCAAAAGAGGCTTTAAAGACTTCATTCATAAGATCTTTTTCTATGAAATACTCAGGCATACCTGTTTGGTACCTGATTGCTAAGGTATTACCGTCCTCTACTGATTGTTTGATAGTGTATTTGTCAATATAATCACCACCGTAAAATTCTCTAAGTGTTGATTTACTCTCTTTATCTATCGGTGTACCGGTAAATGCGATAAACTTTGCATGAGGTAGTGCAGCTCTCATGTATGCAGCCGTCATACCGCCTTGTGTTCTGTGAGCTTCGTCAATAAGTACAAATATATTCTCCTTGTCACTCAACACTTCTATATCTTTTGGATCTATTCGCTCTTCAGCTCTCTCTTGAAACTTATGAATCGTAGTCATAAGTGTTTTACCGTAACTATCTCTTAACTCTTCTTTGAGGTGTCCGATACTTGCGGCTTGTTTAGTATTTGGAAATCCTGCACGCCTGAAAGTCGAACTTATCTGATTATCCAGATCAATTCTATCTGTCACTACCAATATTGTAGGATTATCAAATCCAGCCTCTTCACGACGGAGTTTAATAGCAAGATAGACCATAGATATAGACTTACCGCTTCCTGTAGTATGCCAAACAACACCACCTTGGTTGTCATTTTTTAACTTATCAAGAATCTTATTAACTGCTCGTAGCTGTTGATAACGAGGCAGCTTTTTAATAGTTCGTCCTTGATCTACCTCAAAGATAGTAAAGTTTCTTACAATATCAAGTAATACATTTTTTTGAAAAAGTGAATATAGGAGTATATCTTGGGCTGTTGGCACTCTATCTACTAAAGCACTTATCTCTTTGGTAGAATCAGCTTTAAATTTTGAGTAATGATCGTAAGTAGATCCTATTGTTCCGTAAAGGGCTTTACCTTTGTTTATGCCTACGCATATTTGATTGTAGTTAAAAAGTTTAGGTGAATTGTCTTGATAATACCCTAAATCACCTATAGCGTCAGTGATTGGTACTTTTGGAGATTTTGCTTCGATAACTGCTAAAGGCAAGCCGTTTATATAGACCACTATATCTGGAATCGAATTATTTCCAGCTCCATGATACTTTATTTGATTTATAACGAGAAAGTCATTATTTTCAAGATTGTCATAATCTATGATAAAAACCGGTTCAGGGTGAGCATCAGGAGTCGGTTTTTCAGTAATAGAGTCTTTTTTTGTTATGAGTTCATACACAGCTTGATTTGCTTCCATGAGTGTTGAAGCTTGAATATTTGTGATTCTACGAATAGTTTTTTCTAAAGAATTTCCCTTGAGCCATGGGTTTATCTTTGTGAGTGAACTTCTTAGTCTATCTTCAAGTATAACTTCATTGATAGAACTTCTCGTATCTTCTTTTGAGCCGTCAAAATAGTCGTAGCCTAATTTTTGAAACAGTTCAATTGCCGGTAGTTCGCTTTGTAGATATTCGGGGGTATTTTGGCTCATGGTTATCCTTGTTGAAACATTTTTTTAAAAGGTGTGCTAGAATCAGGTTTTGTATTTGGTTTTTTAATTTTTAAAATTATTGGCATTGGTAAATCAACACTTACAACTAAAACTTCACCAGCACTCAAAATTGGCAAATAATTTAAAGCTGCTTTATTGATATTTGCTGTTGCTTTTTCAACTATATTTCTATCATTTTCATTGATTATTCTATGAACAAAAAAAGTTCCTATTTGACTCAGTGTCCCAATTGGAATGTCCTTAGGCATTTGGGTAGATAAGCATAAATACAATCCTAGCTTTCTACATTCTTTTGCAATATTGTCAAAAGCTGTTAATTGTGTGTTCCCACCATTCTCAGAAAATACCGTTTTATTTATAAATTGGTGTGCTTCGTCTATAAAAAGAATTAACGGCTGCTCTTTGAATTCACTTTTTCTTGCTTTATTAAGTAACATTCTCCCTATTGCATTTACTAAAACTTCTCTAATATTTGAATCAAAGGGAACTCTTTCAAAAGATGCTCTTAATATTTTTTTATCATTCGTAATATTCATAAAAGAATCTATTAAGTTTATTATATTGGTTGTTGAGTCAATTGACTCTCCAATACCAAATAATTGTCTGTTTAGTTCTCCTGTATCTCCAGATAGTAAATTGTTAATTCTAAGCATTAAACTAACTGCATAATCTTTCGTTTTATTGTCGGCTCCACCCCATTTATTTGTATCATTAAATCCAGTAGGGTATACACATTCATTTGTAATTTGATAAATTAATTTTGTAAAGTCAAAGTTTGCTATTGGGGAATTAACTTGATCAGAATATTTTGCCATTAATGTTCTTACAGGTCTTTTTTGTTGATCCTTTTTTATTAATGTGCCATTAGAATCAATATTAAGTGTGCCTGCTTCAGTTGAATCTATTGCCTCAAGTAATTTTAGACTTTTAATAGCTTCCATTAGTAAAGGCTTTTGGGTTTGTTCTGAAGGTTTTAACATTAAGAAAATATCTTCAATATTCAAATAGGAATAATGAAAAACACTTTTATTTTCACTAGGTGCAGGAATAAATGTATATGATTCTATATCAGTACTATAGTTTTCTGCTAGGGTCTTGTATTCACCTGTAGCGTCAAACAATATAGCTTTTCCTTTATGTCTTATTAATTCTTCCAGTAAATTAGTTACAGTATAGCTTTTACCTCCTCCTGTAGTTCCAATAATAGCACAGTGGCGACCAAAAATACTTTCAGGATTTAACGATATTGCAGTTTCGGTTCCATTTTTTAGTGTAGCTATTTGAAATAAATTTTCAACTGATTCATTCTTATTTACAAAGGTTTCAAATACTTCTCTTAAAAAATCAGAAGAGGATAAGTATATCTTTGAGCCTATTTGTGGAAACTGTTCTATTCCTTTTTGAATTTCTCTATCATAATAATCAAATGACATTAATAATTCAACTTTTCCAATTGGGTGCAAACTACTACTTTCAATATTTTTTTCATTTAAAAATACTTGTTCTTTTTCAGGGATTGATACTTCATTTATTTTTCCAAGAAAACCAAAGTTTTCCCCTTCAATAACGACAAATGAACCAACGATACCACCAGAGAACTCTTGTCCAAAATGAGAAAATTTATTTACTAAGTCATATTTTGGAAAATGAAATGAACAAGATATGGGAGATACTTTTGATAAGTAACCTATAAATCGGGAAGTATCAAAAGGATTGGTTTTAATCATTTGACGTACTCATTATATTTTCCAGTTTTTCTAAAAATATTTCTTCAGATTTTTTGGAAATATCAAAAGGTATATTTTTCACAAAATCAGAAAAAGTTTCTGAAACTATAGTTATATGTTGAGATAATTCAGCTAATTGTCTATAGAATGACCATTCACTTTCCCTTGAATCATTTTTCTCGTATTGAATATCTTTATTGATTATAAAAATATTTAAATTACTGTTTTGCCGTATAGCCTCTTTAATCATAGTCATGATATGTTTATCTGCCAAACTGAATCCAGTAATAATTAATGTCGTACTTTTGGCTTTTCTAAGTTCACTTTGAAATCTACTCATTACTTCAAAAAAAGGCTGCTCATAAGAATGTTCAAATTTAGTAGCATTTGGATAAATCATAACAGCTTGAAAATCTTCCAGTTTGTTCCTTTGGATAATATTGTTGCCTTGCTTACACCAATTAACTGATCCGTGGGGTTTGTATAAATGAAAAACTTTATCAACATAATTTTCTTCAGCAGAAATACGGCTATTTTCTCTTTTTACAATGTCATAATCGAAATATCTACCATTAAAAATTCTTGGTTGTGAAAATGAAAATCCGTCTATAACAACATAGCCTCCTTCTTGGGCTGCATGTTCAAAGCACATATCGTAATTTAGGTTGAATATTTTTAATCTATTTTTACCAATCTTTCTTTGTGTTAGTTTTTGAATTAGAAGTAAGTGCGTATTAAAATTGACTAAATCAAAAGAACATTCTGTTTTTATTATTGTTTCAATTTCTTTTTTGATTTCAATAAACCACTTTGGAGTTATTTTTTTGGATTTGATATTAATTTCAGCCTCAGATAATAGTAATTCCAGGTCTTTATTTGATTGATCAAAATCTATTAAATTGCAAAATTTATCGAAGTCTCCCTTCGATCCTCTTTTGGTATATTTAATTTTCTCAGCTTTTTCCCAAAGTTGATACATGGTTTTCCCACCAAAGCCTATTGAGGTTCCAGCACCAGTTAAAAGTAAAAGATTGTCAGTTTGCAAGAGTTTTTCTAATTTTCTTTTATAATAATCTCTTTTTTTTCTTTCTGCTATCTCGAAGAAGTTTTCACCTTCTTTAGGTTCATATTGCATACTATTTTCAAATAAAGCTTTGTCTGTAATCTCAATTTTTATATCTTCAGAGATTAATACTGGTTGTTTGTTCATTACCAAGTCCTATTTTTGCGTGTTGCTTTTATCTTTATCACTCGTTGCATTTTGATTGTTAGCATTTACAACTCCACTAAAACCTTTTTCATTTGTATTATTAATATTTTGAGTATTTGCAGTTGATAAACCACTAAAACCTTCATTGAGATCTTTTAAGTTTGTAGTATGTTTTATTGATTTTTCACTCATTCTTTATCCATTTTTACTTGAAGATTGATTAGAGTTAACAGATCCAGTCTTTGAACTATTGTTACTGTTTGACGATACAACACCGCTAAATCCTCTTTCAATAGATTTATTACTTTTGTTTGCAGTTGATATTTTGCTAAAACCGTCATTCGCACGTGTTAAATTTGTTTTATTTTGATTACTCATTTAATTCCCCTTTTTTTCAGTATTGTTATTATCCGGTTTCGTTTTATTTTCTGAATTTGCTTTTACAATTTCACTAAAACCTTCACGAGATAATTGTTTTTTAGTTGTTTCAACTTTTTTTATGGGTTTATTACTACTCATTGGTGCTTCCTCCTTGTGGATATTTTCAAATAGTAGGGCAAGCATAAAAATTATGCTAAATACAACTGCACCAATAAATGGTTTATATTTATGATTATCTAAAAATGTCAAATGAGGATCTTCTTTTCCAACTCCATTACCAGCAATAATTGAGAGAAGCTGCTTTTTATTTTGGGCAAAAACCCCAATAACCATTGCAACGGTAATCCCATATAATACTACAGAAATAATCATTGAAATAAATATTACTTCAGTATAAAGCATATGCTTACTTGTCAATAATGCAGAATAAAAGCCAATGGCTCCTACAGATAACGTTAAAATAATTTTATCTGTTTCGATTTCATTCATAAAAAAAGCTGGTAAGGAGGCTTTATATAATTCTAGTTCTTTTTCTTCGTCTGTCATTTTCGCCATTTTAAACCCTAACCTCACCAGTAAGCAACTTCTGCATTAAACCTTTTTTCAACTCTTCAAAAGATTCTTTTTTTGCTTTTAAGTTTTCGAGTTTTTCGTCTGCTGTTGATAGTATTTCGGCTATTTGTTTTTGTTCTTGGAGGGGAGGTAATCCAATTTTAGTATTTTTTATTGTTTTAATTGATAAATTACGAATTGTAGTGCCAGTCAATTCTAATTCAAAATATTTTTTAATATATGCCGAAGATAGCAAATATCTCAAAAAATATTTATTGATCAAATCATTACATATTATATACGCAGCACTTTTTCCTAAAACTATATGTTCGTTATTATAAAAAGCAGTATTCCCAATCGTACCATTTATTGATAGCAAAACAGTATTTTCATTTAAATCTTTTTTGTGTTTTATATATTCTTCATAACTGACTTGTTTTGTTTTTTCACCATATTCAATTTTACCGTCATTAAGGTTGTTTCCATTAATAAAATAATATTTTGATTCATTTGTATATTTTGGTGTAGTATGTATTCCGTCACTAATTTTCTCACTTAAATTTTTTAATTTAACTACCTCCCACTCAACCGGAATCCTACCAAGCTCACTATCTTTAAACTCAGTATGCCCAATACCTTCAGTTAAAAGCTTTTGCATTAACCCTTTTTTGAGAAGTTCAGTCTCTTCTATCTGATTATCAACAAAAGCGATCTTTTGATCTACTGTGCTAAGAATTTCGGCTATTTTTTTTTGTTCTTCGAGAGGAGCTAAATAAATTTTTACTTTTTCTATATCTTTTAAATTTAGTCCAGCTTGAGCAGAACCTTTTTCATATTTTTTTAAATTTTTCTGTCCTAAAAAAGAATTTAAAAAATAATCAATATATTTATAATCTGCTATTGTTGGATTTACAGAAATTCTAGCAGTAGTCTGCGT
>Ga0256837_1001971_pt1 | contig 13348 bp, 14 predicted proteins | sample 4562384metaG_FD_185976 | JGI IMG/M metagenome (GOLD analysis project Ga0256837, IMG submission 185976) | Hydrothermal vent microbial communities from Guaymas Basin, Mexico - 4561-384 | ecosystem: Environmental > Aquatic > Marine > Hydrothermal vents | place: Mexico: Guaymas Basin | collected... | reverse complement strand
CTACAATGGCAGGCTAATTTAAATTAAAAGAAACACAAAAGGTTGAGAAATGATTCAGAAGTTTATGTCCAAGTTTAAAAAAAGTGCTAAAAAAACAACAGTACCTTACAACTCACGACTAATCCAAAAATTTGAAAAAGATCATAAAAAAATAGTACAACTTGCCGGAAAAATTGCGCAAGCTATAGAGGAAAAAAATCGTAAAGAGATTACAGAATCATTAAAAAACTTTAAAGTTGCACTACTTGGGCATTTTATGGAAGAAGATACTGCACTTTACCAATACCTAAAAGAGTATTACAAAGATAACCCTTCTGTGTATGAACTTATCTTAGAATTTTATAGTTCTATTAAAGAGATACAACAAAAACTTTTAGATTTTTTAAATAAATATACAAGAGAAGATATCCGCTATGACAGTATGTTTGAAAGAGAGTTTCAAGAGATTGTCAAAACCCTTGCAACTCGTGTAGAATCTGAAGAAACAAGCCTTTATACTCTATATGTAAAATAAAATATATTTTCAACAAAAATGATCTATATATTATTTTTACTCTTTAGTTTACTTATCATTTTTTTCGCTTATTATCAGTGGCAGTATTTTATGGTATTTACTCCAACATATTATCGAGAAGAACAACTTTTAGATGGTTGTGAACTTCTCACTGCAACAACACCTGATGGAGTAGATCTTGAGGGTGCTTTATATGAACCACAAAAACCCACTGCAACACTTTTGGTTTTTGTAGGGAGAAGTCATGATGCTGTGGGGCTTATCAACAAACTTTCTCTCTTATATCCACAAACAAGAGTTATAACTTTCAATTATCGTTCGTATGGAGAAAGTGGGGGTAGTTTAAGTGAAAAATCGCTTTTATCAGATGCACTTTTTTTAGCTGATTTGGTTCAGAAAAATTATGGTGATTTTTATCTACTAGGATTCTCTCTTGGTTCAAACCTTGCTGCTTATGTCTCACAACAAAGAGACTCTAAGGGTGTATTTTTAGTAGGTGCATTTGATTCTTTAAAAGCACTTGCAAAAACCAAGTTTAAGTTTGTTCCACCACCATTTCGTTACAAGTTTGACACACAAAGTTATATGCAAAACAACAATACTCCAGCATACATTTTTGTCAGTAAAGATGATGAGATAACTTACATACAAAACGCAAGAAACCTTCAAAAAAAGAGTAAAAACATTATCTACTATAAAGAGTTCTCAGGACTAAGTCATAAAGAACTATTATGGGATAAAAATGTGGTTACTAAAATAAATGAGGTTATGAAGTGATGAGTTTTTCACTTATACTTAAAAAAGGTATCTCTTGGTGTTTTGAACCTTTAGGGATGATCTTTATTCTTCTTGGCATCGTGATATATTTTATTATCACTAAACGCATCCATTATGGAAAAATACTCATAACAGTAACAACAGCTTTACTTTTTTTTCTTTCATATCCACCATTAGCAAATTTTTTAGTTACTCCTTTAGAATCATACTACACAAAGTTTGACCCACAACAACATAGTGAAATAAAATATATTCATGTCTTAGGTAATGGACACAATACAGATGAAACGCAACCAATCTCTTCACATCTGAATGATGCTGGAACAAAAAGGGTACTAGAGGGTGTACTTCTTTACAAATCACTTCCAAGTGCAAAACTTGTCTTTACAGGATATGCTGGTCGTACAAAAATATCAAATGCACAGATGAATGCACAACTCGCTTTAGTACTTGGTGTCAAACAAGAAGATATCATTATTAGTCCAAAACCAGAAGATACACAAGAGGAAGCTCTTTTTATGAAAAGTGTTGTTGAGAATGAAGCGTTTGCTCTGGTAACTTCAGCAACACATATGCCAAGAGCTATGATGTTATTTGAATCACTCAACATGCATCCTATCGCAGCACCAACTGATTTTAAATCAACAGATGAAAACCTTTTTTTAAAATTACCTAGTGCATACTACCTTTATATATCACAAGTTGCCTTGCATGAATATCTTGGGATAATATGGGCAAAACTTCGTTCTTAGTAGGTGATCTTACTTAGGTAAAGTCCATTTGGTGGTGCAAGTGTAACTTTGTGATTTATATCACCTGAGAGTTTTTCTGTAATCTTTTTGGCATCAAAACGCAAGAGTGCACTAACCATCATACGGATCTGTGAGCGTAAAAAACCGTTTGCTTCAAAGTAAAGGACAATATAACCTTTATGTTTATAAGCAAAAGCTTTGTAGATGATACGTCTAGTGGAGTTTACCTCACTTCCTCTTTTGAGAAAATAGACAAAATCGTGCTCTCCTATAAAAAGGGAAATATTTTGCTCTATTTTGGCAAAATCTACTTTTGGAAGATAGGTGATAAAATCACTCTCAAAAGGGTTTACCTCCCCCTCTTTTATGATGTAACGATAACTGCGTTTTTTAGTGCTAAAGCGAGCATGCATATCATCAGCAACTTGGTAAATAGCTCTGATACGGATCGTGGATGGAAGCATTTGGTTGAGAACTCTTTTGAGCTTTACAAGATCCTGCCAAAATGGTGGTAGATCAAAGTGACACACTTGAGATGTAGCATGTACACCTCTATCTGTTCTCCCACTTGCAACAACACGATAGTTGATACCAACTCTACTGAGTGCATCTTCTATATGTCCAAAGATAGTATTTGGTGTCTCTTTTTGTATCTGAGAGCCCAAATAACTTGCACCATTGTATGCAATCTTTGCAAACACTCTCATCTAAAACCTTTTTACAATTGTTTTACGGTAAATAAAGTACGTTACACTCAACCAAACAATAATAACAGTCTCAACAGTATGATAGCTAAGAACATTTTTTAAACCAAGAGTCATACCATAATATGCAGCGATACTTAAAAAGAGATAGAGGTAGATTCTTGATTTTTGGTGCCTAGCATGAACAATCCCAATTGCTGCTGCAAAAAAGAGCCCAAGAACTGGAAGTAAAGAGATGAGAAGATCGACAATGAACATATTTTTTTTGTTTTTTGCTCTAACATCAGATCTCCAGTATTCAAGTGTGGTTTCATACTTTCGCACATCTGTTTTCATACTATCGTTGATATACATCACTTCAAAATTAACTTGAGAAAACTTCTCCTTTGAGTAGCTATAAGCTTGACCATGTGTTAAACGCAAACGTAAGATTCCATTGTTGTTGATAATCTTCGCATGACGTGCTGCTATGAGCATCTCCTCTTTTTTTGTTTTGTTAAAAAGAAACACTTTAGAGTAACTTCCATCTTCATTATCTTCTCCAAAATACAATAACCAGTCTCCAAAACTGTGTCCAAACTCTGATGCTGAGAGGTTGAATTTTGCTTCACTTTTTTTCTGGTTTAAAAAGTTTCTTGAGATATTACTCGTATGTGGAATAAGAACAAAAAAATCAAAGAGTAAAATAACACTTAAAAAAAATGCAGGTTTAAACAGTGTTTTTAAGATAAAAGCTGGTTTGATACCAAGAGCAAATAAAACAACGATCTCGTTATCATTTGAGAGTTTAAAAAGAGATAGTGCTGATGCAATAAAAAAAGAGATAGGCATTGTAAAAAACAAAATCTCTGGCAAAATAAAAAGGCAAAGTTGTACCATATCTAAAATAGTGAGTTGGATTACTGCTGTATATGTTGCAAGTTTTATCATAAAGATAACAGATGCAATACTAAAAAGCGGTAAAAAGATAGAGATAAACAGTGATGAAAGGTTGTTTATGAGATATTTTTGTAGTTTATACACCCATCTATCCTAGTGAATTGATATAGTTCATAATCTCGCTGTCAAAAAGCATCGTAATAAATGTCGCAGCTGCCAAAAAAGGGACAAAAGGAACACGCTGTTCTTCAGCAGATTTTCCAAGAAGTAAAATCATCACAGGGAGTGCTAAAATAGCAGAGAGAAAAACTCCAAAGAGTGCAAGCTTCACCCCAAGGAGTGCTCCCATTGTTGCACCAACCATGATATCACCTTCCCCCATCGCTTCTATCATCGGTGTTCTATCGTAATGTTTATTCCATGATGTTTTTGTTTTGAGTCCTGCTCGATATACTGATGATGTAAGATAGTAAGAGAGTGCAAAACGCAAGAGTGTAAAACCACCAGCAAACAAAAGTGCATTTTGAAAATTTACCATCACTCCTGAGATTCCCCATGCACCAAGTACACTAAAAACAATCGCTAAGAGATTAAGTGAATCTGGAACCATTTTATATTTTAGATCGATCATAGAAAGAGCAAGAAGCATCAAAAAACTCAAGGAGATAAACAGTGTAGCAACCCCTACACCATATTTTGCTCCCATCATATAAAAGATAAGCATACTACTTAACTCTATAAGTGGGTATTGCCAGGAGATAGGTGCTTTACAAAAAGAGCATCTACCTCTAAGTAATATCCACGAGAGCAAAGGGATATTGTGCCAAGGTTTGAGCTTATTGTTACAGCTATAGCAGTATGAAGAATCAAAAACAACACTCTCACCTTTTGGAATACGCAAAATAACCACATTTAAAAATGATCCAAGAAGTAGTCCAAGTATGGAGAAGATAAAGAGTTCCATCTACTTTAAACCCCCAAAACGTCGCTCAACCTTGTTGAATTTTTTGATGATCTTCTCTAACTCTTTTGTACTAAAGTCAGGCCATAAAGTATTTGTGAAAAAAAGTTCTGCATAAGCAGCTTGCCAAAGCAAAAAGTTAGAAAGACGCTTGTCTCCCCCTGTGCGGATAAGCAAATCCACATCGTGTTTACAATCTAATGTATTGCTAAACATCTCAGGTGTGATGTCACCTTCTTGATTTTTAAGGGTATTGATAGCACGGATCATCTCATCTTGTGCACCATAGTTGAGTGCTAAGGACTGGATAAGTCCATCACAATGGGAAGTCTCTTTTTGAACCATCGCTATGGTTTTTTGAAGTGATTTGGAAAAAGCTCTTATATCCCCAATAGGCTCAAAACGAACATTGTTTTCAAGGTAAACTTCAAGTTCATTTTTAAGGTAGTTATCAAGCAGTTTCATCAAAAACTCCACTTCAAGGCGTGGACGTTTCCAGTTTTCTGTAGAGAAAGCATAGAGTGTGAGTCTCTCTATATCTTGAGAGTTGGAACAGTATGTTGTGATCTCTTTAACCACTTTTGCACCAGCCTCATGCCCTTTGATACGTTTTTTTCCCTGAGCCTCTGCCCATCTGCCATTGCCATCCATGATGATGGCTATATGTTTTGCTTGATTCATTGTAGTTTCTCCAGTTTAGCTGCGTTTTGGAGTATCTCAAAAGAGAGTTCAAGCTTTGAATCTTCTGGAAGAGAGGTGATACCCTCTTGGGTAATAAACTCAATAGCATTGCTCTCTGTTCCAAAACTTGATGAGTTTTTTAAAAGATTTAAGCAAACTCCATCAAGAGATTTTGCATTGAGCATATTTTGAGCATTTTGGAGTGCATTTTCTTTGTCCATCTCTGCTTTAAAACCAATGGTAGTGATACCATCTTTGTCTATCTCTTTGAGCAGGTCTTTGCTCTTTTTGAGTTTGAGCTCCCACTCCTCACCCAAAAGCTCTTTTTTGAGCTTTCCTTCTTGTGCAAACGCAGGAGTGTAGTCACTCACAGCTGCTGCCATAAAGAGGTAAGGCTTTTTTTGTATAAGATGAATATGCTCATCTCTCATAAGGGTCGCTTTTGAGAGTTTCCCTTTTTTTGCGATACGGATAGAATCGACAAGGTACTCATACATCTCTTCACTACTTTGAACATCAATGGTATGCATATCTGCTGGGAGTTGTGTGTCAAATCGTGTTGCGATGAGATTGACATCTGCACCTTTGCAATAAAGTGCTGTTGCGAGTGCTGAAGCCATTTTTCCACTTGAGAAGTTTGAGAGGTAGCGTACATCATCTATCTTCTCAAGAGTTCCACCACCTGTGACTATCACCCGTCTATCTTTCCAAAACTCCTCTTGAAGAAGCTCCCTTGCAGCTGCCCAGAAGATATCGATACTCTCAGCCATAGCACCATCACCTGTTGTTTTACATGCAAGTTCTTTTGTCTGCGTTTGAAGTATGGTGTAGTTTGCAATACCAAGCATCTTCATATTTGCCTGTGTGATGGGGTTTTGTATCATGTTTGTATTTGCTGATGGTGCAAGAAGTTTTACCCCTGGATAAGCAAGTGCAGAGGATAAAAGTATATTATCAGCGATTGCATTTGCAAGTTTTGCGATGGTGTTTGCAGTAGCTGGAGCGATGATGAAAAGATCTGCCCACTCTGTTATCTTGATATGGTTATGATCATCTGCCCACGATTCGTTACTGTCTGTAAGTACCTTGTGTGATGTGAGTGTCTCAAAACTCAAAGGTGTCACAAATTTTTGTGCTGCCATACTCATCACCACTCTTACCTCTGCTCCTGCTTTTGTTAAAAGTCTGACAAGTTCAAGTGATTTGTAGATAGCTATTGAGCCAGTTACACCAAGAAGAATTTTTTTGTTTTTTAGTAAATTTGTAGGTATAATCATCGTTAAAATCTTTATCTATCTGTTTCCTGTTATTTTACCCAATTTTTGAAAAATATCACCTTTTTAAGTTAGATTTATAACTCTAAGAACTACAATTAGAAATAATTGACGAAAAATCACACAAAAAAGGTATACACCATGACAAAAGCACTGTTAGAAAATATCGACTCTATTCCAGCACTTCCTGAGTCTGTTTAAGAGGAATTTAGGCTTGCATGTGACAGACAGATGGCCTTGATGATAAACTGGTTACTAAGAGAAGAGTCCAAATCTTTACCTATCTTGGCTCCTGCAGCTTTTTTAGTAGATATTGGTCGTGTGATTATCTCAAAAACTTTAATAGAAGATGAAAAAACAGATATCATCCAACAAGCTCTTTTAGCTGGTGAAGATATCACAGCAGCTGAGAAAACTGCATGTGGAGCACAAACAACAGATGTTACAGCTACACTGTTTCACAAATGGAATCTTGATCCTAATATTGTGCATATTATCCGTTATAGTGATGATCCTGAGGGAACAACAGAAGATGATAGAAGAATGGCAGCACAGCTAAAAGCTATTCGAGAGACAGTACTTCCAAATGGTGAGATAACTGAGGAATCTATGGAAGTTGCAAGAGAGACGATAGAGGAGTTTGGACTTAACTTAAAGAGTTATGAAAAAGCAGTTGAGAGAGTGATGGGCGAAAACTAGATGACACTTAAACACTTTTTTATTCTTACACTCTTACTCTTTTTCACTCAAGGCTGCAAAAAAGAGCCAACTCCCCCAAAAGAACTCGATAGCTCACAGATAATAAGTCAGCAACAGAAGGTAAAAAAAGCTTTTAATGAAGTAGATACTCTCAAAGAGAGACACTCTGTGTGGTTTGATAGAGAACAGAGTGTGCCTCTTGTTATCATCACAACAGCATATATAGACAACCAAGTTCTTAAACTCAAAGAGTATAAAGCATATAAAAAACTTGCACAAAAACTTACCAAAAATAAAAACATCTTAGGAAAAGATATAGGTGAAAAGTTCTCCTCTGTAAAGTTTGTTGATTTTGATAAAGATGAGAGTGCACAACTGAAATTTCATGCAGTTTATAAACTCCAAAACTCCGATAAAGAAAAACTTACAGATATACTTACACCCAAAAAAGAACAAAACGGTGCTGAACTTTTAGTTCGTATCAACTTCGAAGAGTTTAAAAAAGGTAACCTCACTATAGAGGGGTATAAAACTATAAAACAAATAAATAAAGAGAAAAACTCCTAGTACTTTAGACTAAGAAAAACAGGTTATGATAAACTCTCCATAAAAGAGAAAAACCAAGCGATCTGGAGTGGAAGTTCTGATAACACATTGATGTATTGGTATATTAAAAGCAATCTCTTCAACAAAGAGTATTAAGAGACTAAAATAGCTAGTACAATTTAATAAAATATAGTACAATGCGGAAAATTAAAGGTATATAATGCAGGTATTTGGAAAATTCTCAACAAATTTTGATATGGATTACTTAGTAGAACACTACCTCTACATTAGTAATACTGAAGATGAAAAACTTTCAGTTGAAGATTTAAAAATGATGTTAAAGAAAAAACGCAAGTCTGTTGCGGGTACGGTTTTTCTCTATAATCCAGAAGTTGCACCAAAAGGGTACAAACTCAGCCGTTTCTTACAAGAAGATGGTTTTGAAGCATACGATGAATATGTTGAGCTCAATGATGATCCAAAAGCATACCTACTCAATGCTGCATTTAAAGAGCATTACAAAGGAAAACTCATAGAGATAAAATATCTCTTTAACTACAACAGAGAAAATATAGAGCCAACTGCTGTACTTGAAGAGTTTGATGCTGATCTTGATAAACTCAATTCAACGCAACTTACACGGTATGATAGAGAACTAAACTATCAAGATATACCAAATATCCGTCTGAGTGGAAAGTTTGTTTTCTTTGGGATGGGACATAAGTATGACAGACATCATAAAAACATTATCGCTTATGCAATAGCACTCTCAAACCATATCCACAAACTAGATAAACAGATTGTTTTTATGTATGATAAGAACTATGATGAAGATGAGTGTAGAAAAATCGCTTACTTCCTCTCACCTTATGCAACAGGAAAGATGAGAGATATTCGTGCAAATGCTTTGAAAGAGGTATTTAAAGAGATACCTCCCAAGTTAGTACAGATTCGTTAAACTCTATCTTTTTAAAGTTTATCAAAAAGTTTATCAACAGCTTTGACTGTTTTTAAACTGAGTGTCTCTAGATCAAACCCTAGAGCTTCTCTATCTAAAACAACTTCTATACTCTCTTGTAAAAGTTTATTATCTTTTGCATCATACATGTATATGTTCAGAGGAACTTGTATCTTTTTCCCATTTTTTTCCAATGCTTTATTGAGAAGATCTTCATCAAACTTTGCAAACAAGATATGAGAAACACCATTTTGTTTTGCTATCTCAGATAAAGAAGTAGTATCAATAGCTTTGTAAAACTTCTCAATACTTGCTTCATCTGCTCTTTTTGGAAGTAGTGTTTCCCCCATATATACAATATCTTTAAAATGCACTGTTTGACGTTGTCTATGATTTTTTATAGCCTTTAGCATAGCATCTCCAAAAGCATCATAGATAAACTCCACTACATCATCTATAAGAAGATTCATATCTTGAACATTTTTTATTTGAGGATACTTTACACTCACAAATCCCATCTCTTTAACTACACTTGCATTTAATAGTGATGCAGTTACAAGCAAACTTACACCTAAAAGTAATTTTTTCATCTATTTTTTCCTTTCCTTGCCCACCTTGCAAAAAACCTTGCAGGAGCTATCTGTTTGGTTATCTCTTTTTTCTCAAGTACCAACTCTCGTAACATCTTTGCAAGATATGGTGCAAGAACAAAACCATACCCACCATTGCCATTTATCATAAAAAGATTTTCAAAGTACACAAACTCATCAAATGCAACATCTTTCCTCTCTAAACGCCTTTTGAGTTTTTGTACTGTCTTTTGAGAATCTACAACTTTTCCAACAAGAGGCATATAATCAGTTGAACCTGAACGCAGTCCAACATAATCTTGCACTATCTCTATATCATCTACCTGCAAAGTTTTTCTCATCTTTTGTAAAAGCTCATCTCTACCCTCTTGTATATTATAAGGCAAGGGTGTTCTTTGGGGATGGTAGTGAACATTATGTGTTGCACCAACTGCACAAAGTTCATTTGGCAGCGATGCGATGGAGACAAATTGATGGAGTGCACTATCTAAAGGCTCAACCCCTTTGAGATCAACCCTATGCCCCCAAATACCACGAATACCAATATATGGCTCATCTATCAAGGAGTTGTATGCTCCTGTTGATAAGATCACACTTTGTGCTTTATACTTGTTATTGAGAATCCACACCCCATCTTTGCACTCTAAAGTATCTATCTCTTCTGTTTTGTAACAAATATTTTCCAAAAGAGCTTTACACATACTCTGAGCATCTACAAGTCCACTTTTGAGTGATACCATCTCTTTTGATTGTATATCCAAATTGAGTCTTTGAAGTGTCTCTTTTGAGGGAGTAAGGAGTTTCAATGTTGTTTGATTTTTATAGTGCCTCAACATCTTTGCATCATCTTCATCTTTTGCAATATGAAGTAACTTTTTTTGCATAAAATGTTGTGGGAAATAGTTTGTGTAAAACTGCATTGAGTAAAGAAATGCATCCTCTATAAGCTCTTTGAGTTCACCCTGCTTTGAAAACTTTGGGGAGATAAAAGCACCAGCAGCACCACTTCCCCCTTTTGCTATACCATCCTTGTCAAAAACAACAACACTTTTGTTGCTTTTATGAAACTCATAAGCTGCTGTAGCACCATTGATCCCTGCACCAATAACAGCTACATCATATACCTTAGTTGGCATCACTCGCACTTCTTATACTGTATCTTTTTAAGATTTTTTGCTGTGCTTTTTGAGCTTTTTTTGTATCAATAGCTATCTCGATACCTCTTGCATTACGTAAGATAATATACTTTCCTTTATATCCTTGAAGTATCTTCAAAAACTCTTTAAAGTCTTGAAACTTTTTGCCATTGATCGTATCTATCTGCCACATTGAAATACCATGATCACCTCTGTTACTTTTGTCTGCTAACACCCTTAAAAGAACAACAACTTCATCTTTTTGTGGTGTCGCCCACTCAAGTAAGCTTTTCTTAACATCTAAAGAAGATTTTCTTCCAGAGACAACAAGTAAGTTTTTACTTAGAGGAGAAAACACATACCCACCATAGATATAATAACGTGGCATCACATCATGCTCGAGTGTATTGACAAGAAGATCATCATCAGCAATATGCACAATAGGAATACTTACAAGCATCTTTTTCCCATCTCTGAGTATCTTCATCTCTACACTATCACCAAGTTGTTTTTGCTCAACATAGTACATAAAAAGTGTATATTGTTGTGGCATAAACTCTACTGTTGCATCATTTTGAATAGGATGCCCATCGATACTTAACAAGATATCATCTTTTTGCAACAATTTAGAGAGGTTGGAAACCTGAGCAATATCAACAACACGAATGCCTGTTGTATTTTTATCCATCTTATACACTTCACGAAGTGCTTGATTTTGCATTCTTTGTATATCTATACCAAGATTTCCAAAACCGTCGTACTTTCCATCTTCAACATCTTTTAAAAAGTGTTTGATGATGGTGGTAGGTACAAGATAGCCTATATTTTGGCTACGTGTAATCTGTTGCATCACAACACCTACAATCTTGCCATTACTCATCGCTGGACCACCACTGCTTCCAGGATTTACGGCTGCATCTATCTGTATAGCGAGAAAAGATTCTCGTGAATGTGCATAACGATTATGCTCTATCCTAGAGACAATTCCAGTTGAAACACTCAAGGAGTTGCCACCCATAGGAAAACCGTAAACCACTATCTTTTGTTGTATCTTTGGAAGATTGCCAAGCTGGAGAGGCTTTGATCCTTGAAAAAACTCTTTTTCTTTTACTTTTAAAAGTGCTAAATCTGCTTGATGAGAAATAAATTCCACCTCTGCTTCGTAGCGTTTTGTTTGCCCAAAACGTTTCACTTCAACAAATGTTTCGTTTGCTACAACATGTGCATTTGTTAAAATACGATTACCAGAGATGATAGAACCCGACCCATGGGAACGTCTTGTTGAAACATTCCATGGGCTTGAATAACTTGGAGTTTTTGATACTGTATAGATTTTTACAATAGAATCTTTGATCATATCTTGAGCAAATAACGTTGCACAAAACAACAAAGAGAGTGCAAAAATCTTACCAAACATACTAAACACTCACCTCTTTAATATCTGCGATCTTTAAAATAGCTTTATAGATAGAAGCTACAAGAGCTTTGCGGTTGTTTTTAAGTGCTTCATCTTCTGCGTTTACCATCACATTTTCAAAAAAGTTGTCTAGCTCACCTTTAAGACCCAAGAGTGCATCTAACTCCTCTTCGTATGAGCTGTATTGTGCGTTTGATACTTCTGAGAAACACTTATAAAGCTTTTTCTCTGCTTCATCTTCAAAAAGTTTCTCATCTATATTTAACTCCAAGGAAAGATCCATATCTTTTGTGATGTTAGCAACACGTTTAAATGTCGAGCTCACTTCATCAAACCCTTCAGAGTTTACAAGGTTGTCAAGAGCCTCTATCTTTTGTCCAAGTGCTAAAAGTTCTCTCTCACCCGATGCGAGTACAGCTTCGATGATAGATGGATTTACCTTGTAAAACTGCTTGATACGTTCTAAAAAGAACTTCTCTAGTTTCTCAAACTCAAACGCAGCATAGTTTTGTGCGAGTTGAAACATACTCTCTTTGATATCAAATCTGAATCCAAACTCATTGACAATTCTGATGATACCGTTTACCGCACGGCGAAGTGCAAACGGATCACGTGAACCAGTTGGGATCTGATCTATTGAGAAAAGTCCAAGCAGGGTATCTAACTTCAGACTCATCGCAACGATGGCACTCAGTGGTGTTGTAGGAAGTTCACTCTCCTCACCTGCTGGTAGATACTGCTCTTTTATAGCAAGTGCAACTGCATCGCTCTCTCCTGCTTCTTTGGCATAGTAGTACCCCATAAGCCCTTGAAGCTCAGTAAACTCATACACCATCTCACTCATAAGATCAGCCTTTGCCAAATCAACTGCTCTCTCAAGATCCTCTTTTGATCCCTCTGGTGAAAACATATCATATAAAGCAAGTGCGATCTTTTTCTCACGTTCTATCTTATCTGCTACACTTCCAAGCCCTTTAAAAAATGCAACTTTCTCAAGTCCAGCAGTTGAGAGACCATTTTTAAGGTCATTATCCCAGAAGAAAAGTGCATCTGCAAGGCGTGGGCGAAGTACCCTTTCATTTCCTGCGACCACTTCACTAAAGTCATCTGTAAGTGCATTTGAAACCACAACAAACTTATTGATAAGTTTACCATCTTTAAACACAGGAAAATAGCGTTGATGCTCTTTCATAGATGTGATGATAACCTCAGGTGGCAAACGCAAGAACTCCTCATCAAAACTTCCTAGCAGTGGTGTAGGGTTTTCTGTGATCGCTACTACTTCATCTAAAAGCTCTGCATCTATCTCGATATTTACACCGTTTTCTTGCTCTATCTTTTCAAAAGTAGTGAGGATATCGCTACGGCGCTCATCTTGAAAAAGTGTTACCCCACCCTCTTTGAGTGTCTCAAAATACTCCTTGATCCCTTGTACCTCTACTGTATCAAAGTTTGCAATG
>Ga0256837_1001970_pt1 | contig 13348 bp, 13 predicted proteins | sample 4562384metaG_FD_185976 | JGI IMG/M metagenome (GOLD analysis project Ga0256837, IMG submission 185976) | Hydrothermal vent microbial communities from Guaymas Basin, Mexico - 4561-384 | ecosystem: Environmental > Aquatic > Marine > Hydrothermal vents | place: Mexico: Guaymas Basin | collected... | reverse complement strand
CCTACAGCAAACCCTCTCAGAGGTATACCAGAGAAACATATATAACATCATAGAATCATCCACAAGATATAGCATATAAGGAGCTACTCATAGCAAACGAACAAGCAATACAAACACAAATAATAAAATACATGACTTCTATCGGAGCTTACTACATAAACGGATCATTTACCAGAGCCGGCACACCCGACCTAATTTTCTGTTTAAAGGGTAAATTCATAGCTATAGAAGTAAAAGACCCCTTAACAGGACGGGTAGCCCCTCTACAACTAGCACATATAGACCTTATACATAAATCAGGTGGTATGGCTTTTGTAGCTTGTAGCACTGATGAGGTAATAACTTATCTTACTAGTTACGGGATCTTACCAAACTCTGACTATGATGTTTAGTCAGTATTTATTGTTAGTCAGTCAATGACTGGCTACCTATTCATACATAAGGACATTATATGACACCTCTACCACACCAAATAACCAAAGCAGCTGAGCTAGTAACTATAACTAAGCGATTTGGGTATTCTTTACTATTCGGCCTACCAAGGTCAGGTAAGTCCTTAACCGCCTTATTAGCTATAGAATCTTTTAAAGCATCTCGTATTTTAATTCTTTGCCCTAAAGCAGCTATAGCAGGATGGACTAAATTTATAGACGACACGGAACTTAAGTCTTACTTAACTAAACAATACACAGTAACTAATTATGAAGCTATAGGCTCTTGGAAAACACGTACCACAAGCAAATCAGGTAAGGAGATTAAACCTATTAAGGAGTTTCACCCTAAGCTAAACACGGACGACTACGATTTAGTTATCTTAGATGAATCCCATAGAATAGGAGGAGTCGGTAAACCGTCTCAACGGTACAAATCACTACAAATTATGTTAACTGATAAACCTCGTATGTATTTGTCTGGAACACCTTTTATAGAGAAGAATGCTTTATCAGCTTATTACATGTTCACTTTTCCTAAGTACACCCCTTTCCAACATAAATCATTTTATTGTTTTTTTAGGCAATGGGGCATCAAATCTACTATGTTCTTACATGGTAAGGAAGTTAATCAGTACAAATTCGCCAAACCAGAGCTACTTAAATACATAGCTAACTTCACTGTAGCAATGGACCAAACGGACGCTGGTATATCTAAACTTCACCAAGTAACTGACGAAATACACCAAGTACCCCTATCTAGCCCCACACTTCAACTAATAGCTAAATTACAATCTGATTTAGTTATCACAGTAGATGATCACACATTCTTAGCAGACACTAAACTTAAGCTAAACTCAGCAGTTCATCAAATAGAAGGCGGAACTCTTAAAGTGGACGCCACCTATCTTGTACTAGACAACACAGAACGTATAGATTATATAAAACAAGTATGGGGTGATACTAAAGATATGGCTATTATGTGTCATTACAAAGCAGAAGCAACTAAGTTAGAAGCACACTTTACTAACGCAACTATCTACTCTTCTATCAGACACGCAGAAGGGGTTGATTTATCGCACCACAAACACCTTATTATCTACTCTCTACTAGAGTCTGGAAATAAGTACACACAGCTACGTGAGCGTACAGTAAACCTAGCTAAACAACAATCATCTATTGCGCATTTTTTAATCACACCAGGAATGCGTTCACAACATATCTATGAAACTGTGGCAAATAAACTATTATTTAATACAGAATCTTACAACATAACAAAGGAGTAACATGAACATCGAACACAGACTAAATAAAATAGATGAGAAGTTAGATTACATCTATACTGCTCTCAAATCAGCAGAAGATAAACGTAATCAAGTTTCAGAGGAAGAAGAAGCAGAATTAACTGAGTTTAAGTCTTATTTAACAGACAATAATATTGACCCTTCTATAATTAGAAAAGGCAATAATTTCCATATCTCACTATTCGAGTTTTACAAGCAAACAGGCAATCTATCTCCTAAACAACTATCAGCATTAAGCCCTAAACCTCTTAAGCAAGCAGAACTAAAACCAGACCCATCTAACATCGAAGTCCCCTACACCTACGACGAAGATGAAATACCTTTCTAAAGAAACTTTTACAGGACTTAGGTCTAAACCCCAATCACATTTTTAAGGATAAACATGTCAAATAACCCCCTATCTTACACTTACTGCCCTTCAGGCGACGAACACTTACCTCAGCATAATGGAGAAAAGTTTAGAATATCTGCATCTGGTATAGCTAACTTCATAGACTACACATCTAGTTGGTATGCAGAGCATCTACTAGGAGCAGACGGTTTTACAGGAAACGTAGCATCTGTATCAGGAACAGTAGTACATTACTTAGCAGAGAAACACTCTACTACAGGAATACAACCACACCATACACAATTCGCACACGAGTATGTAGAAGAGGAGTCACTAAATAACCCAGAAGTGACTAAGGACTCTGTATTAGCTAAAGTTAAGCCTATGTGGGCAGTTCTTAAGCAGTACTTATCAGCCAATCCTTCTTCATTAAGTGAACCTTATATAGAATCGCCTACACAGCATAACTATATAGTAGCCGGTGGATCTATAGATTCTATAATAGACCTTACTGATCCGACAGCTAAATACACTTCTTTGGACCAACTACCTCGTGGCCATGAGTATAAGTTGGTAGACTACAAAACTACTTCAGCTAAACAAGCACCGAAGTCATTTTCAAAGAGGTATAACTGGCAGTTACTAGTATACGCTAATGCCTTAAAAGAAATAGGAATCAATGTAACACAAATAGAACTTATCTTCATACTTCAAGAGCACATAGGGGAAATAAGCCCTAAAACAGGTAAACAACTTAAGTCATATCCTGCACAAGTAGTGCCTATCACTAAACCAGTACTATCAGAAGATATACTATTTATTAAATCACTTATATCACTTATATCAGATTCAGTACATAGGTTTGTTACTACACCTACAGATAGGTTTCTTTTAGCACAGGATAACAGACTTAAACTAGATACTACACCGATACATTTTCCTGCTATGGATCAAACAGATGACGAGGTTATCTAAACCAACACGTACTAGAAATTCCTTCACTGAATCAGGTCTAACTATAGTAACCCAACACGATTATAGTATTACAATCAACTACACCCAATAAGGACACCTATGTACATATTTAAGCAAACAACAACTCCTATAGTCTATGTATATGACCACTTAGGAACTAGTCAGAAAATAATCACCTCAGCTTTAGCAGCATATAGAGCTAGGTGGGGAACTTCTATAGCATCTAATATAATAGTTATTACTAATCCAGCAGAAGCTACATTACCTATACCTATTATATTAGCAGAGTACCGTATGACAGAATTCAACCCTTCTCACTTAGGAGGTTTTATTCTAGTACAAACTCTAGGACAACTTACACATTACGAACTACGGCAAGCTGTTATAGACCCAAAGGTAGAATCAACTACCGACATAGCAGTTGGTATGGAGTGGTTAAACAACTTGGATCCTACTAAACCAGTAGCACTTGACTTTGAAACAGCTCCTAAACTAACTAAGAGCCAGAAAGACCAACTTACTGTACCAACACGTGCTAACCTACTTGCACTAAATGCAACAGGGTTGTCACATCCTTCATTGACGTATATAACACATTTATCTATAGCTCAATCTGAGGAGTTTTCACAAGTAATAGTCCTAGACACGGATGAAGCCCGTACTACAGTTCTAAACTGGATAGCTTCTACAACACTTAAGCAAGTTTGGCATAACGCATTATTTGATTTATACCACGTATATTATCACACAAACAAATTCCCCCTAGATGTTGAGGACACCCAGCTTATGTGGGCTACTATACTAAATCATGTTATTGAGGATAACCGTAGAGTTTCACTTAAACACCTAGCGTCAGCAGTATACAAAGACTGGGCCATATCATCAACTAAATTTGAATTAGACTATATGTATGACTCAGATGTTATCAAGTACGCAGGTATAGATAGCCAAGCTACCTTATATTTATATAATGAAGCCTTATCACATGAAGATTTCCAATTAACTACTAAACCAGATTTAATAACAGACGTATTCCCTATGAAAGCTCCAAAGGACTTCAATCCAGGCCGTAGATATTTCTACGAATCTGTGGTAAAACCTCTTATGGAACACGTAACAGAAATGCGTGCAGTAGGAATGCCTCTAAACATGGATAAAGTTAACTCGTTACGGGATAAATTGGACCTAGTTATATCAACTGCAAAGGAAGAGTTAAAATCTAACCCTATAATAGTAGAGTATACAACTAAGAAGTACTTGTCATCTAAAAACACTTACTTGCAGAGCCAAGAAGCGAAATACAAAGTGAAAGAGCACTTCCTTAAGCAGTATAAATTCTCGGTTGAGCATAACTCATACGTAACCGTAGCAATTTTAACAAAATATAACTTACCAATAGCGACACAGGACCAATTACCAAATGGTAAACCTAAGTACACAGTAGCATCGATAAAAAAGATACCAGAACTATTAGAATTACCAGAGCTAACTGCCCTACTAAGTAAAACTCTTAGTCCCGATAATTCTGTAGTTAAATCCGCTATGTATTCTATAGCACAAGATAAGGCAAATATCTATAACCAAAAGATACTGGACACAACTGATGTTAATTCGGTAGATGTACCAGAATTTAACCCAGGAAGTCCTGTACAACTTAGAGAAGTATTTGAACAATTAGAAATACCGCCAGTAGCGTTCTCCAAAGACACAGGAGCACCTAGTTGGGGTCGTGGCCAACTTAATGAAATTAAACACTCTCTTACAGGAGATGCCTTAGCTTTAGTAACATCTCTACTTAATTTATCAGACGTGAAAACAACTCGAACTAACTTTGTAGAAAACTTCGTCACTTATAACATAGACGGGGTTATGTACATAAACTACAAGTTATGGGGTACACTTAGTTTCAGACCATCAGGAGGGGGAGGAAAAGGGTCTAAATCAGGATTTATAAACCCTCTTAACCAACCTGCTACAGGGTCACCTCAAGCAAAGATTGTAAAAGAATGTATAGCTGCTCCAGAGGGACGTATAATTATAGGGTGTGATCTAAGCTCATTAGAGGATAGAGTAATAGCAAATATAGCTAACTCTAAAGCAAAAAAAGACTTAATACTCGATGGTTATGACGGGCATTTATACCATGCCACTATTTACTACAGAGACGAATTTCTTAAAGCTCTTAACATGCCAGATGACACCGAGCACATACCGTTGGTACTAGAGGCAATGAAATACAAAGATAGACCAGACATAGACGACTTACGGCAAACCTCTAAAGCAGTCACGTTTAAGTTATCTTATCTAGGATTCCCAGATGCACATAAGGGCGGGGCAATTACTCAAGAAATATTCGACTTATACCATACTAAGTTATACCCAGAGATAACTAGCTATAGAGAAGATTACGTAATACCTACAACCAAAAAGAATAAGGAAATACATCTTTTATTAGGAGCGTCACTTCGTACAGACAACCCAGATAAAGACATTAGGTCCTTATTTAACGCAACTATACAATCATTTTCTCTTATTACCTTAGTAACATTAGCACAATTTCGTATAGCGGTTAAGCAATCAGGGTATGATATACAAGTACGCCCATTCAACTCTGTATATGATTCTATATACATAGATTGTCCTAATGACCCTGAAATTATAAAATGGGTAAATGATACCTTAATACCGTTGTTCACCCAACAGTACCTTGAGGAGGAAGGAATACCTAATGCAGCACAATGCGAATTAGGATTTGACCTTGCTAATATTATAAAAATACCAAACAACGCATCTATCGAAGAAATAGAACAAACAATATCTAAACTAAAGGAATAATATGGAACAGATAAAAACACCTGAACAGCTGGAAACTACCGTAGTAGAGGCGTCAGGACTAAACCCTTACAGGGAACACACAACTGCTATTATACTACTAGAGCATTTAAATAACATAGTACAATGTTCTACAGAAACTATATCAGACGGCGAAGTAATTGATTCTATAGCTTCTATACTGAACACTGTATTGGAGGCCTCATGAAACCACAAACTTTCGAACAACGTACTAAAGATATACAAGACCGTATAGCTGAGTACGAGCAGGACCTTGGACCTATTGTCCAAGTAGACTCTACATTTAACACAGCCAGACTACCTCATACTATTGAACAAGCAATCCAGTTCGTTGTATCCCAAGCCCCGTCATTCGCAAATATAGCAGCTTTATCAGCAGTTAATTTTACTTACGGGCATCTATGCGGACAAACTAGAGCAGTAATCGATGACCCTATGTACTCATCTTCTCCTATAGGTGCAAATGTATACAGTATAAATATAAATGGTTCTGGTCAAGGTAAATCATCTACGGCTAGAGCTCTAACAGACGCGTTAGCACCAGCCTTTTCTATGATGGAACAAGAACGTATGAAAGTACAAGTAGACATAGCATCTAAGATAGCTCTTAAAGAACTAGAGAAAGACAATCCAAATATAACTCTTGAACAAATAGGCCCACAACATTACGAGCAGTATCTACAACCTCTGCCAAAAAACAGAGGGTCTGTTGAATCGTCTAAAGCAGGATTAATGAATACCGCTTTCCAACTAAGTCAGGAGGAATTCGGCAGTCTTGCAGTAAACTCAGATGAATTAGGTCAATCACTAAAGAACTCAGGACACATCAACGATACTCTTGGATTCCTTACAGAATGTTACGATACTGGAGCAGTCGATGGTGCTCTATATAGAGGAGAGGACTCTCAGCAACGAGACATCTCTGGGTTGTATGTTAACTTCTTAGCACACACAAGCCCAAAGATCATCTTCTCTGACCCAAGAACAACAGAACAACTATCTACTATTTTTCACACGGCCTTCGCAAGACGTACCTTTTTCACATTTCCAAGTCTTGACGAATCAGTAGAGAATAACCATATCCCTAAAACAAATGCAGAAGGAAGAGAACTTAGGGCTAACATGAGGTCCAAAGGAGCTCACCTTAGAGAGGCAATATCCACTAAAGCAACTGAGTCTATACTACACCTCTTAGCAGACCCACTTAACCGTAGACTTCAATTCTCAGAAGAGGCAGCAGACTTGTATGACGACTACTTTCAATACTGTAGATACAGAGCAGAACTTATGGAAGACTCTTCTATACAGCAAATAGAGATGTTCGGACGGGCGTTTAAGTTAGGTAAATTAGCAGCTATATGGACTATGGTGGAAAACTTACCTGATATCACTACTGACATAGTCAAATCAGTGATATATTACGCAGAGTATAATTCTAAGTACCTTGACAAATTTGTTAAGCTAACTACAAACAAACCGTTTAAGTTACTAGCAGAGTTATTCAAAGAAGGAAAAACTCCTTACATAACATTAGACCAAGCATTAACTAATGGGTATATAAACAGAGTGACTACTGAATTCAAGGAACTGCTTGATCCACTAAACTCTACTTTACGTAACGATGGTACTGTCATATACAATCAGGATACACGTACATTTATATACACCGCATTTAAGAAAGTGGAGCCTGTACAAAAACAAGCTAAAACGCTACCTGTGTTAGGGCAGTCTGTAGAACCTCAATCAGTAACTAAACCAACATTAACAGCCTTCTCTGCGTCATACACTAAATGTCAAGACGTAGTTAAAGATGCTAGACAGTACTTGTTAGGTAGTTTCGATTTATTCAGGGATACCTTGTCATTCAATGCATTAAAGAAACTAGTGTCAACTGATACTATTTATTCACCATTCTACTTTAAACCAGGTACTAACACAAAGGGAGAACCTGTAGAACACAAAAGAGGAAAGGACTTTGTAGATTCACACACTAAGTATATAGTACTTGATGTAGATGACTCACCAGTACCTATAGAAACAATCCATGATTACCTCATAGGATATCCTCACATTATAGCTACTACATCCGACTCCTCTAACCTACACAAATTCAGGATAATATTACCTATAAACGTTGAATTAGATGGAACAGACGCTCTTAAGTATAAATTCGTCACACAGAAAATAGCGGCAGACCTACTACTTACTTGTGACAAAGTATCATTCGTCACAGCTACACCTTACTACGGATACCAAGACGCACTAGTTTATTCTAGTGACTTAGGATCTTTATACGATATAACAGAACACCTTACAGCATACGCCAGAGGTGAGGAAGAGATTAAAGCTAAAATTAAGAAACCTACTAAGTTTAAAACAGAACAAGGTAGATCTAACCATGTAAATAAACTACTAGACAATATTTTAACCGAACTTTCTTTCGCAACAAACCCTCCTGGAGGACAAGGCTCATTCGCACTAGCAGGAGCCTCTCTTAGGATGATAGACGAAGGGTTTAATAAAGAGGAATATGAATTAGCAATTAACTTCATACACGATCAGTGGGACAGCCCGATGGATAAAACTAGATTTCAAACTACTATAGTAAATCAATTTTTACCTAGAATGCAGTAACCAACCAAACTCCTACAGCAGGTATCTACTGTATATCATAGATGGTAGATCTGGGACCTAAATCCCTACAAATTATTAATTAACAATTTAGTATATTAGCATATACATCAAATAACTAAATAAGGAACAACATGACATTAAAAGACTTAGACTTAACAACCAGAAGAAAGCTTACTAGAGCATACCCAGTTTTAATAAGCTCATTCCCTAATATGGGGAAATCATCAGCAGCAGAGTTCTTATCAGAAGAAGATAAGAAAAGAACTATAATAATAGATGTCGAGAACAAAGGACTACCTAACGACGGAGATTACGAATATAGGACTGTTGTAAGGATAAAACCTGAAGGGCAAGTACACCCAACCCAAGCCCATCTGTATGTAGACTACGACAACGTTAAGTATAAAACACTTACAGAATTACAGAATTACTTGAGAAAAGCACTAGCTCATCCCGCAGTAGACAGGGTAATAATAGACTCATTTACTGCACTAGTAGATCAACTAGAGGTACACTTTGTAACAGTGAATAATGGCTACGCCGTATGGGTGAACTATAGTAAAGAACTTACTAACTGGTTTTCATTACTTAAATCAGAAGCAAGATTCAATGGTAAGTTTATCTACGTGCTAGGCCATTATAGACCTGCAAAAGACTCTAAAGATACTGATGTGGAAAAATTCACATTAGTAAAAGGGACTATGCATTATAAAATGGTAGAATCAAATTTTAACACAGTACTAACTGTAGGAGACCATAAATTCATAGCAGATAATGACAATGAATATGACTCGACAAGAATTCATAAAGACCTTAGTCCTTACGAATCTGAACTAAACTCACTGGCTGAGCTTGAAGAAGCTTTAACAAACCCATCAAACCCAAAGGAATAACCACATGTTATCAGAACTATTAAACGAAAAATCAGCAGAAGAATTAGGAGCATTAGGTAAAGTATCTAACGCAATAAAAGCACCAGGAGCTCACAAAGTTAAAATTACGGAATTCTATGAAACTAATGCAGACGCATGGAACTCTATGACTATCGTATTTACTACTAAAGACGGTGAAACACAAAAACACTCAGAATTCTTCAGTACACCTAAAACAGAATCAGAAGAAGATGTTAATAAAGCTAAAGCAGCAAATGACATATTATTAGGTAAACTTAATAACATCGTTAAGGCAGCAGGATTCCCTGATTTAAAATCAGCAGTTGCAGGAGCTACAGCAGGAGTAGACTCTAAAAACAGACCTACTAAAGTATACCCTAAACCTGTTAACAAAGAGTTATACATCACTACTTTTACAGAGATAGACGGCGACAATAGAGATGCAAATAAAGTATTTGTTAAACAAACTATGGACCCTTATAAATGTCTTAGTAAATCAGGACAAGACGGTATGAAAAGAGACTGTCTAGAGTCTTATTCAACTGAGGCTAAAGGTAAATTCGAAGTAGCTTATAAGTTTAAAGACTCTATAGTACACCAACAAAAACTAGCTGAGCTTAAAGAAATAGCATCATCAGGAACTATTCCAGCACCTCAACCACAGACTCAAGCAGAACCTGTTACACCAACTGCACCTCCAGTTATCGCAACAGAAGATGATATCTAGCAATAACCACCTCCGGGTGGTATCATTTAAACCTCACAGAGGTTTAACTAATACACCTTAAAGGACCTACATGCCATATGACTGGACAGACGAACAACAAACTTTATTTGAAACAGTAGAAGCTAAGCTACCTGATGGCACTCCTAAACACACACTAATAAAAGTAGAAGCTGTGGCAGGAGCATCAAAAACTACTTCCTTGGTTGAAGTAGCTAAGCAATTTAAAACATTAAATCCAGCAGGGACATTCCGTTACATGGTATTCGGTAACGCAAATGCAGCTGAAGCTAGGCAGGAATTCAAAACAACTGCTATATGCTCTACTACACATGCACTAGCATACCACTATATCATACGAGCAAAACGTTACCCTATGTCATCAAACCTTCTGCCTTTTCTATCTTGGAGAGATATACCTAAGCAAATCAAAATACCTTTTGGTGCTACTAATTTAGTACTTGAAACTATCGAATCTTACTGCAATTCAGTAGCACCTACGTTCAATGAATTTCTAGCATTAGGAGAGTCAATCCCAGCCAAAATAGCACACCCGGCCAAGCAAATACTACTGGCTATGGCAACTGGTAAAATGCGTGCTCCTCACTACTTTTATCTTAAACTATTCCAGAAGGATTTAGCTACAGGTAAACTGGAAGTACCAGAAGCGGATATTTTAGCTATTGATGAAGCAGGAGATCTTACCCCGCTTACATTAGACATATTCCACCATCTTAAAGCTAAACAGAAAATTATAGTAGGGGATTCAGCACAGGAAATAATGTCCTTCATGGGGTGTGTTAACGCATTCGACCATTATAGAAATAAGGGAACTACAGTAACATTAAGTCAGTCTTTCCGTGTTACTACTAAACTCGCACAAGGAATACGGCATTTTGTAAATACCACTTTTGACCCTAGTATGGTATTCTTAGGGCACACTTACCCTCCGAATCCTACAATAACTACGGAAGCAATTATCACACGAACTAACTCTTCGCTAGTTGCCCAAATGATAGACCTAAACAAACTAAACAAACCCTTTAGGCTTATTAGTAAGGCAAAAACTAAACAGATATTTAAGTACCCGCTATTCCTAATGTATACTAAAGCAGGAGCTAAGCAATTCGACGATGAGCTTAAATCATTGCAGAAAGACGTAGACACTTGGTATAGACTAAAGGCCTTAAATAGGACAGCAGATAAGCTGTATCCTTACTTACTAAAAGAGAACTCTACTAACCCTGCACTAGAATCAGCAATAAACCTTATTATGACATACTCTTTTGAGGATATAGACACAGCGTACAAATCAGCTGACGCACATAAAAACGTTAATTGTAACCTAATTTTAATGACAGCTCATTCTAGTAAAGGTTTAACCGTAGACAAAGTAACTTTAGCTGATGATATGAACTCCTCTATAAAAAAAGTAATGATTAAAATAGGAATGAAACACCCTCTTAAAGCAGAAGAAATAACAGAACTTAAGCTATATTATGTAGCAACTACCAGATGTAGACATGTACTAGATAATGCAACTTACATCCCACAACAATCCTAGGAACCAATATGGAAGATATAACACCAAACCTAAGTATAGATGAACACATAGATTTACTACCACAAGACGAGGTAAACGATTTATTCTTGTCTCTGGCTGATACCGTATCTACTCAAGTAGTGGAAGACTTAATCGACACAAACTTAACAGAGGATTTAGTTAAATCCTACTTGCACTATATGGACGAAGATACCTTATTCAGTATGGTTGAGCCTATAATAGACTTAACTCCAACAGTATATTCAGTAAGACAACTAGCCCTTACTGATCCAGACAAAGCATCAACACTACTAGAGGAACTTCTTTATTGGAAATCACAAGGAAGGGTGTAAACCCTCCCCGCAGCCTTTGAGCGTAAGTCGGATACAGGAGTCAATATGACAAATAAACAATTAATTAAAACAATAGCAAATGAAACAGGTGCCTCTAAGGCTGACATAACAACTTTCCTAAAAGCACAAGTAAAAATCATTACTGCGGCAGTTAAAGTTAATGACACAGTATCGATTACGGATTTAGGTAAATTCTCATTAGTAAATAGAGTTGGTATTGTCAATGACAAAAAGTATAACACTAATAATGTTAAATTCAAACCATCTAGTGTAGCAAAGAAAGCAGTTAACTAAAGTGTGGAATTCTATAAAACAGAAACTGTTAAGGAACACACAACCAGTAAATAGACCTCTACACGCAAATTGTAGTGTAGGGAATGGGCAAGGAGCTAAAGAACTTATGCCTGATTACGTAACATGGGGAGATTCTGACACATTTAAACTAATTAGTAAATTCTCATCAGAGTCCGCTGGCATAATGAAATCAACTAAAGCAATGCAAGTAGGGTCTTCTGTAGTAGTACAAGTAACTACTCAGCAGCGTAACCCAGATGGCAGTTATGCAGTAGCAGAAGCACTGACTACTCTACCTAACGCTACTATCATGGAGAAGTTTGCTGTAGTAGCGGGGCTTAATACTGATACTGTAATCAGCAGAACTATCGAACCTGTATCGAATGCATAGCCAGCCATCTATCTAGTCATATCTTTAATAGGTACGATTTTTTTCGCTGCATGGGATTTGGAAGTACAAAGTAGCGCAGGACGCAGAATTCCTAGCTACTTACCGTACACTAGATAATGCTAACCGCCCGGTCTATCATTGTAACTCGCCTGGCGGAGCCGCAGAGGAACGCCTAGCTGATGCGATAATCGCAGAAGATTGGCTAATAGTAGGATAAAAAATAAGGAGAAACATATGGTACAATTAGTATCTAATAAGTCACATAATGTGACAAAACGTAACGGGTCTATAGTGCCATATAGCCATGATAAGCTATATAAGGTAGTTCTATGGGCCTGTGAAGGAAGCCATGTATTCGCAGATCAGCTAATACAAGCGGTTAACATTAAGATCCATAATAAAATACATATTACAAAACTATATGATGAGGTTATAAACACAGCATCTAACATGATTTCTGATATGTACCCACAGTGGGAGAAAGTAGCTAAGAGATTATATATACTTAAACTCCACAAAGATATCGGTGTCAAAAGGGCTAAATACCCAGATTACTCTGAAGTAATTGAAGCCAATACAGCAGTTGGTTTATATGACCCAGTAATAATTGAACAACTAGACG
>Ga0256837_1001969_pt1 | contig 13348 bp, 15 predicted proteins | sample 4562384metaG_FD_185976 | JGI IMG/M metagenome (GOLD analysis project Ga0256837, IMG submission 185976) | Hydrothermal vent microbial communities from Guaymas Basin, Mexico - 4561-384 | ecosystem: Environmental > Aquatic > Marine > Hydrothermal vents | place: Mexico: Guaymas Basin | collected... | reverse complement strand
CTAAGAAAATTTATTGATTTATATCTATCTAAAAATTCTCAAACTAAAATAGAGTTTTAAAATGGAAGAAATACAAGAAAAAATAAAACTATTAAAAGAAAAAATCGAAAGTGATGAAAAATATAATGAATACATCAATCTTACTATCTATCAGAATATGGTGAAAGAGATAGAATTTTTAGTTATTGATAGAACAAAGGCTTAATAATGACACTATTAGAACTACTAAAAGAAGAAGATACACCAAGTATAGTTTATAGTACAGGTATTGATTTTATAGATGAACCACTAGAGGGTGGTTTTGAACTAGGACAATTTGTAACTATTACAGGGGAACAAGAAGCAGGTAAAACACAGATAGTTAATCAAATACTTTGTAATGTTGCTAATGGCTTTAAATCGCTTTATTTTTCACTAGAATTTAATAAAAAACAAATAAAAAGGTACTTCAAAAATAAACTACAAAATAAGACAGTATCAGAAAGAGCATTAAGCAATATTATCATCATAACTAATGATATGATAGATAGTGAAATAACTAATATAATACAAGCTATTAACCATTATATAATTAATGATAAAGTGTCTTTTATAGCTTTAGATAGTACCCTTATGCTTTATCATCAATCGCTTACAGGGGAACAAGAAACAACTGATATTTTTAGACAGTTGCATAGTATAACTCTTAAAAATGATGTACTTATGTTTGTAATTACACAAGGTTCAAAACAAGACAATAAAGATAATAGAGTAAGTATCTTTGGAAGTCAAAAAGCCAATCATTTCGCTAATATAATGCTTCATCTAACATTCGATCGAGATAAAGATGAGAGGGCTTTAATATTCGCCAAAAATAAGCAAACAGGAATTTATAAAAAAATAGATATTGAATTTAATAAAGAACTGTTAATTTTTGAACAAAATAATAATATTAATAAATATGAAAACTTTACAAAAGAACTAAATACATTACCAGACCTAAGCGAGTTTTAAATGGAAAAAAAAATATTAGATAGCACTCAAACTGTATCAGAACTAAGACTATCTCCTTTTATGCCTATACAAAAAATATCAAGCAGAAGTGTAACATATAAAGAATTTATTAAAAATGGAAACAAGCTTGAAAGAAGTACACCATTTGGTAAAATAGTTATTAGAAATAGACTACTAACTCAACATCATAGTGATATTTTTAATTTAATTATGGCTATAAAAATAGATACTAAATTATTCAGTACAGGACAAATGGCTATCTATTTTAGCTTATATGAAATAGCAAAAAAATTAAATATCACTTGGAGTGGACAAAGTGCAAAAGATTTAGAAGAAACCATACAACAAATAGCAGACTGTAGAATTATCAGATATAAAAATGATAAACCTTTACAATCATATAAATTAATAGATGATGTAAAATTTTCTAAAAATAAAAATATGTGGGGAATAATACTAAGTAAAGAATATGTAGAGCATTTCTATACTGATTTAACCATAGACTACAAAAAAAGAATATCAGAGATAGTTAATATTACAGGTGAGGGTAGTGGATTAATAAAAGCTATTATAAATCACTTTATAACTCATAAAGCAAATCAAGATGAAGATAAAGGAATTGTAAAAATAAATAGAATTTCTCTAATGACATTATTAGAAACTGTTAATTATCCGACAAATACAAAAAGACAAATAACAAGTGCAAAATCTTTTATTAAAAAATTTAACAAAGTATTGTTAAAATTTAATATCAAATATGATAATAAATCTAAAATATTTGAATATGGAGGAACTAAAGATATAAATTTCATTTCAGCTATTAAAAACGGCACTAACCAATAATAATTCTAGCATTTTTTACAGTCAAACCACATCAAAAAATGAAAAAATACACTTTTTTTTACAGTCAAACCACATCAATTTTACTTTTTTTTACAGTCAAACCACATCAAAAAGTAGTGTTTTTACAGTCAAACCACATCAAAAAATGGTGTTTCTAAAGAGATATTAAAGAGTATTAAAGACTCTTTAATATATTTGCTTTCAGCATATATAAAAGAGTAGGGCTTCCAGCCCAGTAAAAAATAAGGTTGTTTTGAATGTTTGAAGTGTATAGAAGCCATAAAAAGCATTTTTTGGTACAAATGTATGTCTTTGAGCAAAAAATGGCTTGTAGGGCAAATATGAGCGATTTTTGAAAAAATATGATAAACTACTGTTTCTTATATATTCAACTTAAATAAAACTTTAATTATATAATTAATTATTTTATTTAAGAATATTATCTAGTTTTTTAAAACTTAAATTTTTGTATTAATTTATATTATTAAGTAAATGTTAATATTCTAAATACTGCTCAAATCTATTCAAGATATACTAATAAAACTTTAATAACTTATCTATAATTTAAGTGTTTTATAAGTGAATAAATGTCTATTCTGGTATATATTTAGCTATTTTCTTAGTATTTTTATTGTTGTAGTTTTATTATATTTTATTATAAATATATGCTTAATATATCACTAAATTACTAAATTTAATAATATATATTTAGTGATATATTAAGTAGAATATAAGTGTTTGTGTGTATTTTCTTATGTTTTATAATTTAAGTTTAGTGTTTTATCTCTTGAAACTTAAACAATTATACAAATACTGCATTTTGTGAAGTTTAAAATATGGCTATATATAGCATATATCTGCAATATATAGCATTTTTATTTAAAAGTGATACTAAAATAAGTGTTTTATGGTTTTTTTTGCTGTTGAGCTTTATTTTGATTTTTTACAATTTTTCTCAAGTAAAAATATAAAAACCTTATTTTTACTAGCACGGAGTGCTACATTTGATAAATAAAAAGTAATCTGTGATATATACTGTATATATATAAGTAATAAAACTATTATTGGTTAGTGCCGTTTTTTAATGTGTTTTTGAGATTTAGTAAACCCCTAAATGGGGGGGGGAGTTTTAATTAATTTCTTAATTGCCAAATTTGATATTTGCTGTTGTCATAACTTTTAATAACATTTTGTCTTGGTATTATGATGTATTTTTCTTTGTTTTCTATGATATACTCTATTTTTAATTTTCTAGCTTTTTCTTCTAGTTTTGAAGCATTTGCATAGGTTGTTTCTAGTTGATTTTTTTCATCAAGATATTGTTGTATTGCTATTTGTTCATTTCTAAACATTCTATTTTCTAAAAATTTTAGTCCAAAGCTTCCCATCAGTAAAGCACCTATTATTGTTCCTATTCCAATAAAAACAAATGCAAAGTATCTATTTATTTTATTGATTTGAATATTGAATTTATCAGTAGTATGTTTTATAATTTGTGATTGTTTTACTACATTATTTGATATTGTTTTTAGATTTCTATCTGCTTCTTTAAAATCTATATTTATATTTTTTAAATCTTGTATGTTTATTTTTAAATTTACTATATCATCTTCTAAAATTCTTTCAATTTTATTTGATAATTTTGACATATCAATTTTATTAATAGAATTGTTTAATGTGTACTCTAGTTCTGTAACAAAATCATTTATCTTTGTATATATTGTTTTATCAATTTCATTGAAATTATCTATTAAATTTTTAGTTTCTATTTGTAAGTTTGAAATAGCTTCTATTATATTTTTTTGTTGAGATGTGCTAGTGGATATATTTTCAGATGTTGATACATAATTAGATATATTAGATGATAATTTATCATCTAACACATCCAAGTTAAGTAGCAATTCATCAAACTTTTCTACTGCTTCTCTAAAGTTTTTTATATCATCACTCATTATTTTATCTTTCTAACAATTCATCTAATCTATTAAATACATCATTTTCTATGTATTCTCTATATATAATTGCTTTCTTTTTAAATCTATTCATAAAAAGATAGTAGTCTTTATCTTCTGTATTTTGTTCTTTTTGTGCTTCTTTTGCTAATTTCCAAAAATCAGTTTTATTATTAGATATATCATAATAAGTCTTGTTAAAAGATTTACTATTATTTAATACACTATCATAATTAATAACTACATATTTATCACTATTAATTTGAAACTTAGTATCTATAAATTTACTTCCAAAAAATTGAACATAATCATCTTCTATATCATCACCCTTATTACTACTTAATACAAATATAATTTTTGCATTTTGTTGTATCTTATTGATAGCAATTTGAGTGTCTTTTGCATTTGCTACATCTTGAATACCTGTACCAAGAGGAATACAAAAAGTTACATTATCATCTAGTTCTATATTTTCTAATTCTTTTAAAAATATAGTTGCTGTTTTATTACCACCAACATCAATTACTACATCTTTATCTTCAAGAAAAATTTCATCTATTGTATTTATTTTATTTGTACTAATGAGTTTAGATGTTAATATTTCACTATCCTTAAGTATTTTACTATCTTCATTTTCATCATCTATTTCTATTAACTTTGTTTTTTGTTTTTTGTTTTTTTCATATAGATAGTGTGCTAATATTTGATTGCTAAATGTACTTTTTCCTACTCCACCTTTAGAATTTATTACTATATATATCATAATGTTTCTCTCCCTTTTGCTACATTATTTACTGTTGGTTGTTCTTTTAATTGTGATGATGTTAATTCTTCATCTTTTGCTGTTGTTACTGCTTCCGTTACTGCTTCATTCTTAATAGTAGTTTTTGCTCTTGTCTTTTTTTTAATACCTAGTGTATTATGTGCAAATGCTCTTATTGTTTGCTCACTTACTTTAAAGTTATATATTTCTAATATATCTTTAGTTAATTGCTTGTAGCTTACATTATATTTTAAAGCGTCTTTTACAATATCGCTTATTTCATTTAAAAAATCTTTTGCAGGACTTGAACGACCAACCAAAGCTTTCTTTTTACTTTCAGAGATTTTAGCTTTTAACTCATCTTTCTTAGCTTCAATTTCACTTTTGCTTAGTTCTGTTTTCACTTTTGCCATTGTTAAGCCTTTATTGTATTTATATTCATATGTATTATATAGACTTATTTCTTAAAAAAATCTTAATTATAAAAGCATATTTTAAGAAATATATAGTTATTATTTTGCTATAAATTAGTTTGTGTGGCACGACAACCATTATATATACACTCCGTTTCTATATAATGATGTCGTGCTTCAAGGGTAAACCCTTAAAAAACCCAATTATGATTAACTTATAATTATTTAGTTAATCTTAATATAATAATAACACTATTATAAGCAATAGCATTATGATTGTTATATGTCTATATAGTAAAAATAAGGTTAATAAAATGGCAATGAAATTAATTACATTAAGAATAAGTGAAGAACTAGATAATATGCTTACTTTAAAAGCTATTTCAGTAAATAAAAATAGAAGTGATTACTTAAGAGATAGTATCTCAAAAAGTAATATAGCAATAGATACATCAAAAGATATAAAAAGATTAATAGGTAGTATAAATAAGGTGGGGAATAATATAAACCAAATAGCACATAATCTAAATATAGCAAATAAAAGCAATAAGTTAAATGATGTTGATTATAATAATATAAAAGATGAATTAACAATAATTGAACATCAATTAATAGAAGTATTAAAAGGTATGTAATGATAGTAAGAATACAAAGAGGTAAGAGTGGCTATAGTCAATATTTGATAACAGGGAATAAAAAAGATAGTAAATATACAAGAAATGAAAAAGATAATGTAGTTCCACTATATGGATGTTTAGATATTTTTAAAAAGACAGAAGAATTTTTAAATAAAGAAAAAAACTATAAAGATAATTATTTGATGATAGTTGTATCATTTAGTAAAGATGATATTAACAAAATGAAAGATATGTCAGATGATGAAGTATCTGAAATGAAAAAAGATATAGTAGAAACATATATTAAACATCATACAAGTGGTTATGATTTAGATAATGAAGTAATAGCCTATGCAGAAGAACATCAGCCTAAAATAAAAGTAGATGAAAAAGGCAATGAACGATATAATCATATACATATAGGTATATCTTTATATAATCCTTTGAGTGATACAAAATTAAGAACAACATTTCATAATAATAGTTTTATAGATGATACATTACAAGCATATATCAATAAAAAATATGGATTATCTCAACCAAGAGAGCATAAAAGAAAACGACAAGGTACAGAAGCAGATACACAAATAGCAAGAGATAGAAAATATTATAAAGAAGAATTAAAATATATAAAAAGTAATAATGAATTATTACAATATTTTAATGATAATAATATACTATATAGAGAAGTAAAAACAAAGTCAAATCATTACTATAAGATAGTAAATAATAATGGTAAAGATATAAATTTAAAAGGTAAAGATTTTGAACATATACATAAAGTTACTTTAGATAAAGATTTTAAATATAATGAACATAAAGATTTAAAAGAATTAGAAGAAGTATTAAGTAATTATTATCACAAAAGAATAGTAGAAATAGATAAAAGAAGAAGTAAAATAACTAAAGAAGTTTTAGAAGATATATATAAACATAGTAGTAATAAAATAGATAATAAAAAAAATAAAATATTTATTGAATTAACATATCAACAAAAAATATTTTATAAATATTATAATCATTTATTAGATGAAAATTTGAGAGGTTATTATGTAGATGTTAAAGAAGATAAAACAAGATTTATAAATAATAATAAAAATATAGATATTGAAGATAATGGAGATGAAATAGTATCTAATTCAATAGGTAATAAAAATTTACAAGAAGAAGTTAGATTAATGTTAGATATAGCAGAAGCAAAAGAATGGACTTTATGTACTTTAGAGATACAAGGGAATGATGAATTTGTACAGGAAGTTAAAAAACAAATAGCAAAACGATTAAGAGAAAAAGAGCAGTTAGAGAAAAAAACCTTATCTTTTACAGAACTGGAAGTGATAAAGCAAAAAATATATGAAAGACCAACATCTGTAGTACAAGTGTATAAAAAGATAGAATTAGAGGAACAGGAGAATGAAAAGATTAATAATAATATATCTTTGACAATGTTAAAACAAAATTTGAAAGCTAGTAATGTATTAGCTTATGCAGTAGAAAAGTATAAATTAAATGCAAATGATTTTAAGCTTACAGATGATAATAAAATAAATAATATAAACAATAGACAAAAGCCAAAAAATATTATTGATTTTTTGCAAAAAGAGATTAATTTATCATCAAGAGAAGCTATTAATATATGTCAAGATTTATATAAATATCAACCATTAAATATTGAAGTGGATAAGAAACAACAAAAGGAGATTAAGACAATGCCATTAAACATAAGTATATCAGATGATAAAACAAAAGATAAAAATGGAAAAATATTAGCATTAAATAAGTGGAAAACAGTAGAAGTTAATAGTTATATTGAACTAGCAACACTAATGAAAACGAATAGTTATAGTATGGTTGAATACGGAGATAAATTAACTAAAAAAAATAATCAGAGAAATAATAATAATATTAAGTGTTTTAATAATGTGTTAATCTATGATATAGACAATGATATAGACACTTCACAGCTTAGTATTAAAGAAGCTAAAGAGCTTTTAAAAAGTCATAATATTAGTGCTATGATATTGCCGTCGAAGAGTCATCAAATAGAGAAGTTTACGGATAGTGGTAAAAGTAAAGGTATTAAAGATAGATATAGAATAATAATACCACTAAACAAAAAATTATCTTTTACTGATACTGATACTTATAAAGAGTTTCAAAAAATAACTACAAAAGCTTTAAAATTAGATGAATTTATAGATAAAGGTATATCTCAAAATCCTTCAACTTTTTATTATCAGAGTCCGATTGAAGCTGTTCCTCACATTATTAAAAGCGATAGAGTAATGAACATAGATAAGTTAGAAGAGAAAGCTATTAGTAATATAAAAGCTAAAGAATTAAAACGACAACAAGAACAACAAAAAGCAAGTGAAATAAGAGCAAACATTAATCAATATCAAAAAGCTACTAAAGTATCATCTAATAATTTAACTTATGCAAATATAGATAAAATAATGCAATTAGACATAAAGCAATTAATAAATTATTTTGAAAAAGACAATAAACAATACAAAGAGGGTAGCTATGATATGATTAAAACTAATAATGCTAAATATAGTGTTATAGATAGTAATGTAGTACACGATTTTAAAAATGATATTACATATAATAGTTTAACTTATTTACAATATAAAATAGGTACTACAAATCTAAATAGATTAGCAATAGAATTAGAAAATATTACAGGCGATAATTTTATAGAACTTAATATAGATAGAATAAAAGAAGTAATACAACAAGCAAGAGATGAAGCTATAAATGATAAAAGTTTTGAAGAATACATAAAGAATAGTTTTAATGTAAGATATTGTAAATTGAATAAAGATAGTATCATTATTGCGAATAAAGAAATTTTATTGAGTGATATACAGCATAGTAAACAAGATATTGTGAGAGATTTACAAAATAACAGAGAGAAAAACAATGAACAAAATAAAAGAAATGTTCAGATGAGTAGATAAGAAACATTTGAATTTTATATAAAGTTATATTAAATTCAGAGAAAATAGAAAAAAACTATTTTTTTTCTTGTGTTTGTAAGTGCAAAAGTTATACAATATCCGTATAACATATAAAAAGGATATAAAATGAAAAAAGTAACTAAGCCGATAATTCGGTTTGTAGTGGATAATTTAGATAAAAAAATAGTACGACTGGCTAAATGTAATACTATCCATAAAGACAAGCTAATTACAAATAGTTTCAAATTGCTCAAGATAGAGCAGAAGATAGATATAGATGATTTAATACCGATAGAACTAACAAAAAAGCGAATAGAAAAAATATTAAATATAAGTGATATTAGCACAAAAGATATTTTAAAACTTTGCCAAAAATTGAAAATTGCATATTTTAAATATAAATATATAGCTTGTGATGGATTGAGTCAAGATTATTTCAATTATTTTAATGAAGTTACATATAATCAAGACAAAGAATATATAAGACTATATATATCAAATAAAATCTTATTAAGAGTGGATAAATGATGAAAATATTTGTTAAAGTAGTATTTTCTATTGCTTATATTATAGTTTTATATTATAGCTATTGTGAGATAGCAAAAGCAGAACTAAACATCATTGATAATAACTTGTTATTTATATTGTTTTGTATTGCTTTAACTATTAGTTTATTTAGATTTTTTAGGGGTAAAAAATGATAGCTAGATTGAATAAAATACCATTCTTTTTATGGTTTACTAAAAGTGTAAATATAGAAAAAATAGATGATGAAAAAGTAAAAATAGATGGAAAGTTGAGTTATTTAACAGAAGTTAGTCGTGAAAAAATATTTTTATTAAAATATTTGTTTTTATTATTGTTTCTAATTGCAAATTTTAATCTTTATAACTTTACTATTTTAAGTGTTTTATTAGGTACTTTACTGATGATATTTACTGTCTTTATACTTAAATTTTTAAAGTCTTATTTTTTAGTATATAGTATCTTTTTTTCAGCTTTATGTTTTTTAGGTATTTATATATATGATTTAGAACAATTAATTGAAAAGATATTGTATATATCTATATATTTTAGTTTTATCGTTTTTTTAATTTATGATTTAAAACGATTATTTAGCAAAAAAGATATTTATTATTTTACAAGTTTGACAAAAAATATCAATATCAACAGTAAGCAAAAAATACCGCAAATATTACCTAAATTTATCAAAGAGTTTAAAGAGAAAAAAATAAATTTTTTAAATTTAGATACAGTCGGTTTTTACATTAAAATTTCAAAGGATAAAGAATGTTAATCAAATGCCCAGAGTGTCAAGAAGCAATAAGTAGTGATGTTGAAAAATGTCCTAAATGTGGTGTAGATGTTGAAAAAAAGATATTAATAAGTGAAGCAGTAAAACAAGAACAAATATTAAAAGCTATTGCAGGATTTATCAATGTTATAGCTATAATTTTTAGTATTTATTTATTTGGCTTAGATTCACAACAATATGGTATGTTTTCAAATAATATTTATTATTTATATCCACTTATTTTTGCATTTATATCTAGTATTTATTTTGCTTATAAACTTAAAAGTAATAACGAACAAGCTAAACAAAAATACATAGAAGCGAATAAGCTATGAAATTAATAAGATTATTTGTATTTATAACCTTATTTGTTACAGGTGTGGTAGCAAATGAACAAACTCAAAGTGATAAGTCGTATTTGCAATATTTTAAAAGTGAACCTACTCATTGTTATGTGAATTATGATAGCATATTAAAAAACCCCACTAAATATAAAGCATTACTCTCAAGTATTGATGGCAGAACAGGAAGAACAATAATTGATGTATATGAAAAAGGTTTAAGTGGAGCAATAAATTATAATCAAGTACCTAAGCAATTTATCTTCAAAAATAATGATTGTATAAATGAAAATATACCAACTATTACTGAACTTGAGAATTTAGCTAAAAGTTACAAGATAGATACTGAAACTATAAAAAAGTATAATGCGGAAACTTCAAATATCAATCAACAGTTAAAAGACTTAGAGAATAAATATTTAAGTGAAGATGCAGAGTTCACTCAAGTAGGAGATAAAAAATATTTAACTACAGCTAGTTATCTTTTAGCTTGTCTTACTTTTAATGAAACTATTGTTGATATTAAAAAATCTCTTGAACTTAATAGAATTGTACTTAAAGATGGTTATACGATATATCCTAATAATAGTGTAACAACAACTGAAACAACGGTGGAAACAGTAGAAACAGGACAAATTATCCCTGCTTCTTCCGTAATTCTTACAAAAGATGAAGAAGTTACAAAAAAATATACTACTATAAAAATTGATAGTATTAGTGAGTATCTATCAAATAATGTAATTTTATATATTTGGGAATTTAGAGCAAAGTTTGATAAGTTACTTTTAAAGATGAAAACATCTTTATTTTTATTAATTTTACCTTTTACTTTAGGTTTGATGGGATTAACAAAAATAACTAAGAAAATATCAAAAATAAATGATTTTGATGATATAGCTGAAAAAGGTGTTATGTCTTTTGTTCTTATATTTATGTTCTACTTTACAAATGGTCATTTTACAGATAATAACAAAGATGATATAAGATTATCTACTTTTCAAAATACAGCAGGTTTACTTTTTCAAAAATCTATAAAATTTGCAGATGAAACAGCTAATATATTTAGCACATCATACATAAATTTCAAAAGAAGAAATGCAGGTTTTTTAACAGAAAAAGAAGTTAAAAATTTAATTATCGAAGAAATGAAAAATAAAAAAGAATTAGAATCTCTTGAATATGTTGTCAATAATTGTCCTGTACAATGGAATACATACAGATTAAAATCATTTTTCGAGTTAGCAGATAATCAGTCTTTTCCAAATAGATTTCAATTAACTAAATGGTTGCAAAAAGGTGGAACTAATGCTATATCACAATTTTATAAAACAGAACAAGAGCCAATATTAACATTGCAAATTTGTGGGCAGGTAGAAAGAAGAGTTAGAGTTCTAAACAAAGAGATAGATAAAATTGATAAAAAACTCAAAGAAGTAGCTAATGCTATGAAAATGAGTGAAGATAAAAAGCAACTTTTTAAAATTGCAAAAATTCAATATCATACAGTAGCAGAACAAGGTTTTTTAGCAATTCCTCAAGTGGCAGTTACAAATATTGTAACGGATAATCTTAATATGTTTGGTGCAAAAACTAACGAAAAATCTGAACTAAAAGAATATCAAAAACAATCAAGTACAGATGATAATTTAGATGGTAGTAATACAAGTGGAGTATTTGAAAGTATATTTCCAAAACTTGCATATATGATGTTGCCAGGAGCTGATAGCATTAAAAAAGTTTTAACAATAGATAAAATTGATAATATTCCATTGTTAGGTAATTTTCTTAGTAGAATACCTTTTTTTAAAGAAGCAGTGAATGGAATTGGTTTAGCCATTACTATAATAATGATGAAAAATTTAGTCATATATTTTCCTGTAATTGCTTTAAGTATGGCTAGTTTAATGATTATAACTTGGTATTTTATATCTGTATTTATTTATTTTTTAATTTCGCCTTTCTTGATAGTATATGCAGGTAGTCAGCAACAAACAGAGGTTATCAAAAGTTTCATAACTAGAGGTATTGCTTTAGCTTTTAAACCTATTTTAATTGTACTTAGTGTTGTTGTAACTATTTTAGCAATTAGTTTAATTAAAGATTTGGCTACTATCATTTTCGATAAAAATTTCAATTTGATGATAGATTTAGTCAGAACTGAATCTAATTATGGTTTAGTTCTTTTCTTTTTATTTTTACAAGGTGTATTAACTGTTGGAACTATGGTTATTAGTTTATTTACAGCTTTTTATCTTGTATTTAGTGGTGCAGAAATGTTTTTAAGTATATTAGGTTTCAAAGAAACGGGTGTCGATATTAAAGAAACTGTTGGTAATAGTATCGAGAACAGAACAGGGAAATATAACACTCCTGGTGCTTGATGATTTATTACTCAAATAATTTTTATTTGGGTAATATTTTGTCAATGCAAACACAGTAAAAAATAAGGTTTTTTATGAGCGAAAAAAAACAAATATCTAACTTCACAATTAGAGTTGATACAACTTTGAAAAATAGATTTATAAAAGTTGCAAAAGAAAATGACAGCGACAGTAGCAAAGAAGTCAGAAAATTTATAAAAGAGTATCTGAAAAGATATGAAAAAGAAAATTGATTTTTTAATATTGTTTTGATACAATTATATTAGTGGAACAGGGGTAAACCCCCATTCTTTATAGTAACGGTATCGCAAGTACCATTAAAACCACTAATATAAGTAAAAGTTTCAAGCTATCTCCTTTTTCTTCTAAAACCAAAGAAAGAGGCGATACCACACTAACCTCACTAATCCCACCATTGCAAAGCAACAAACCCAGCGAAAGAAGATAACTCAAATATGTATCAAAACATTAGAATTATATCGAAAATTATATTAATTTACTCTTGAAAATATAACTATTTTATGGTACTATTATAACAATAAGATTACAATAAAAAGGATTAAAAATGAAAATGAAAAAAGTAGGTTTCAATGTAGAAGCTGATAAGTGGGATAGATTTAAAAAAGTTGCAAAAGCAAACAATAGTGATACAAATAAAGAGCTAAGAAAATTTATTGATTTATATCTATCTAAAAATTCTCAAACTAAAATAGAGTTTTAAAATGGAAGAAATACAAGAAAAAATAAAACTATTAAAAGAAAAAATCGAAAGTGATGAAAAATATAAT
>Ga0256837_1001967_pt1 | contig 13356 bp, 14 predicted proteins | sample 4562384metaG_FD_185976 | JGI IMG/M metagenome (GOLD analysis project Ga0256837, IMG submission 185976) | Hydrothermal vent microbial communities from Guaymas Basin, Mexico - 4561-384 | ecosystem: Environmental > Aquatic > Marine > Hydrothermal vents | place: Mexico: Guaymas Basin | collected... | reverse complement strand
CAAGAGGCGGAGCAGATAAACTTGAAGATGACGTTAAATTTATTACAGAACTTATGAACAGAGAATCAAAAGAGACGTTAGGCGACCTTAGAGACGAACTTGGTGAAATTATGTTTAAACATTTTGGAGTATTTAAAAATGAAAAAGAGATGCAAGAAGGATATTCAAAACTTAAAAATTTAATAGACAGAGCGCATAAAAATCTTGGTGTGGAAGATAAATCAAAAGTATTCAACCTTGATTTACAGGCAACTCTTGAATTTTTCAATCTGCTTGAAATTGCAGATGTATTAGCATATGCCTCACTCCAAAGAAAAGAAAGTAGGGGTAGTTTTTACAGAGACGATTATCCTAAAAGGGATGATGAGAATTTCTTATATCATTCAATGATTACTAAAAATGCCGATGGTAGTTTTAATTATGAAAAAGGTGAAGTAGATTTAAGCCTTTATGAACCGGCTGAAAGAAAATATTAATATCAATGTAAAATGGACAATGGAAAATTGAAAATGAAATTTTACATTTTACATTGTCCATTGTTTTTGGTCTCCCGGGCGGGACTTGAACCCACGACCTTCGGATTAGGAATCCGACGCTCTATCCAACTGAGCTACCGGGAGAATTAATGTAATTATAGCAAATTATATAAATAGACATCAAAGGATGGAGATATGAAAAAAATAAAATATGTAACAAAAGTTAAAAGATATAATCCTGAAACAAAAGAAAGTTACTGGCAAGATTTTGAAGTAGAGGTTGAAGATAGTTTAACAGTATTAGAGCTTTTGATGTATATAAAGGATAAAATAGACGCAACCCTGACTTTTAGGGCTTTTTGTAGAAGTGCTATTTGTGGAAGCTGTGCAATGATTATTAATGGTCGTGCAGGACTTGCTTGTAAAATTCAGGCAAAAGATAAAATTAAAAACGGGGTAATTAAAATTGAGCCTCTCCATCACCTGCCTGTTGTAAAAGATTTAGTGGTAGACCAAGAGCCGGCATTTGAGAAATTTAAAAAAGTTAAGCCTTATCTTATTCCGGATTCAAAAGTTGTACCGGATAATAATAAAGTAGAATCTTTAGTATTACCTGAAGAATTTGCAAGATATGACAAACAAACGGATTGTATTTTATGTATGGCATGTTATGGCCAGTGTAATGCGCTTGAGGGTGATGAAAAATATTTAGGACCTTTTCAATTAACAAAGGTATTTAGATTTATTATGGATACGCGTGACGGAATGGATGTTGAAGAGAGAATAAAACTGGCAGAAGACCATGGAATTTGGGAATGTGTTCAGTGTCAAATGTGTTTAGCGGCTTGTCCTAAAGGTGTAAAACCGGGAGACGATATTTTAGAACTTAGAAGAATTGCAAAAGATACAGGAAAAGAAAATATCGCTACAAGAAGAGCAAAATTCTGGTTTGCAACTGTTTTTGAAACCGGACAGATTGATAAATGGCATCTTCCTGAAGTTGCTTTTGGAGATGAAAAAGGAGAGGCTATTACTGAAAAACTGGAAATTGAATTTAAAAACAGAGGTATGAAAGAAGAAGAGTTTGGTCCTAAACCGTTCCCTGGTATTGAAAAATTTAGAAACTTTATTAAAAAACTTGAAAAGGAACTATAATGAAAAAAATAGGAATTTATCCTGGATGTTGTTTTCAAGGTGCCGATATTCATAACTATGATATAACTACTGATTTTTTAAACAGAATGGGAGTTGAGGGAATACTTCTAGAAAGAGCCGCTTGTTGTGGAGGAGGAGTTATTGATGAAACCAATAAAAAAATAGTTTACGGGCTTAATGCCAGAAATATAGCTTTAGCGGAAGAAAAGGGAGTTGATTTATATACTCCTTGTAATACATGCTATATGATTATTGCTAAAACGAAACTGGCACTTGACAGCGACCCTGGACTTAAAGAAAAAATTAATGAAATTTTGGCGGAAGAAGGACTTGAATACAAAGGCACTGCTAAAATTTATCATACGTTAAATCTTATTAGAGATTTTATCGGTATGGATACGTATAAAAGCAAAATACAAAGAAAATTCGAAGGCGTAAAAGTTGCTCCGTATTACGGGTGTCATGTATTGGCTCCAAATGAAGTTGCTCTTGATGACCCGGAAAACCCGACAGTCCTTCAAGAAATTTTAAAACCTCTTGGAGTGGAAGTGGTTGAAGGGTATCAAAACGAACAGACTTGTTGCGGATATCATGCAAGATTTACAGACCCAGAACAAAAAGAAAGACTTGCAATAAAACCGCTTGAGGGGGCTAAAGAAGCGGGAGCTAATGTAGTGGCTACTCCATGTCCTTTATGTCATAAAGCCATGGACGGATATGAAGAACCGATTTTACAAGTTACTCAGCTTATAAACGTTGCCTGCGGTGCTACTCCTAAAGATGCTTTTTGGGATTTAAACAAAACGGAAATAAAAATAAGCTTTTCTTAATCTTCTTTTTTCTTCTTTTTTATCATAATAAGGTGTATCGTGAGGTATGATGTTATTGAAAAAATAGGTGAGGGAAACAGAGGGGAAGTTTATAAGGTAAAGCTTGAAGATGGAACGTTTGCCGCTTTAAAATGGGCTAAAAGTTATAAAATAGACAAAGAGTGGAATATTTTGAGTTTTTTAAATGGAAAATATGCCCCAAAACCTATTTTTAGAGGGAAAAAATATTTGGTAATGGAGTTAATCGAAGGTATTCCATTAAAAGAATTAATTGGGACTAAAGACTATTATGTTCTTTTAAAGCAGGCTCTTGAGGGCGCTTATTATTTAGATAGAGCAGGAGTTTTTCATAAACAGCTCGGCAGATATTATCATATTTTAAAAACGGATAAAGGCGCAAGGTTTATAGATTTTGAAAGGTCTGTTTTTAGCGAAAAACCGAGAAATTTTCTTCAGCTTGTTGGTTATTACTTGCAACGGGACGAAAATTTTGATAAAAAAGAGGTGGAAAAAATAGCCGCTGTTTATAAAACGAATCCGAAAAACGGATTGTTGAGGATAAAAGATTTGTTTGATGAAATCATTGAAAATAAGTTTTTAGGATAGTTTAATGAAAGAATCTTTTTTTATACAACAATTTAAAAACCGATATATAGGAGATGACGGGGCGGTTTTGAATATATGTGCTAAAAATAGTGTAATAGCCAGTGACAGTTTTTTTGAAAATATTCATTTTAAAAGAGAATGGATGAAATTGGATGAAATTTCATATAAGGCTTCTTTGGTTAATATAAGTGATATGATAGTTATGAACTCTAAAATAGATTACGCCGTTTTAAATGTGGGTTTTCCAAATACTCTTACGCTTGCCGAAATAAAGTTGTTGGCCGAAGGTTTTAAAAAAGCCGCAAATGAATATGGATATAAGATAATCGGGGGAGATACGATAAAAAGTGATAATATTTCAATATCGGTTACAATGATAGGAAAAAGCAGACGTCCTGTATTTAGAAAAGCTAAAATAGGGGAATTTGTTGCTTTCACCGGAAATCTGGGCAGTGTGGCTAAAGATTTAAAAATACTTTTAAGAGGCGGTAACGTTTCTAAACGTTCAAAGTTTATAAAACCTGTTTTAAGGGATAAATTTTTTTATAAGGTTTCTAAATATATTACGGCGGCTTGCGATATAAGTGATGGGCTTTTTAAAGAACTTGAAAGAATTTCGGAAGTGTCTTATGTGAATTATAAATTTTTAAAAAAGTTTGATAAAAATATAGGGTGTAGCGGGGAAGAGTATGAAATTTTATTTACATTTCCCAAAAAAAATTTGAAAATAATAAATAATATAGCTAAAATTACAAGAACACCTGTAAATATTTTCGCGGTGACTACGCGGGGAAAATATAAAAGCATATGTAAAGAAAACCATTTTTAAGGAAAATTATGAAAGTATTTGCCGATTTGTTTGACAGGGAAATTTTAAAATATACCCTGTTGCCTCTTTTTTTGTCTCTTCTGTTTTGGGGAATTGTCTTTTTCTTTTTTGGTGATGATATTATTACTTTTTTAGGTTCTTATGTTGAAAATGTTCCTTATGGAAATAAAATAAGCGATTTTATACATGGGGCGGGATGGCTCTTTTTGGCAGTGCTTTATTATCTTTTGAGTATTTCTACGCTTGGAGTGTTTTCAAGTTTTTTTATTGATAAAATAATCCTTCATATTAATGAAAAACATTTCAACTGCAAGCCTAGAAAAGTCTCTTTTAAAGATATTTTTTACGGTTTTTGGATTTCCCTTAAATCATTTTTTATCTATTTTATTATTTTTATTTTTACTTTTTGGATTCTTTTTATTCCGGTTGTAAATATTTTTTATCAGCTTTTTATGTGGAGTATTTTGAATAAAAAACCTCTTGTGTTTGACAGCAGTTATCTGTTTTTTGACCCGATAGACATGGAAAAAGAACTTGGAATAAAAGCTTGGATGGTGGTATTTTTAACTTCGGTTGTATATTTTATTCCTGTTATTTCATGGTTTGGTTATACTATCCAGCTTATTTTTATGGCTCATATTGTGCTAAAAAGATGTAAGGGCTCTTAATTTGATATAATTATAATAAAAAAGGTTGAGTATGGTATATTCACATGCACCTATTAGTTTTCATTTTAATAAAAACAGCGAAAATTTTGTGGTAGAAGAAATTCCCCTTTATCCTTTTGCTCATACAGGCGAGTGGTTAATGCTGAAAGTCAGAAAAAAAGGGCTTACAACTCCCGAAATGATAAATAAAATATCTTCGAAAACAGGTATTAAAGCCCGTGATATAGGTTATGCCGGGCTTAAAGACAAAGAAGGTATGACCATTCAATGGATAAGCGTCCCAAGAAGGTACAGAGATGAGGTAAATAAATTTGAAGATAAACAGATTAAAATATTAGAGCAGGATTTACACAGAAATAAACTTAAAATCGGTCATTTAAAAGGGAATAAATTTTTTGTAAGACTTAAAAAAGTGCTTCCTGTAGATGCTAAAAAAATTGATAATGTTTTAAAAGAGATAAAAAAATATGGAATACCTAATTTTTTTGGTTATCAAAGATTTGGAAAATTTGGAAATAACTGGGAAGAGGGGAAAGCTATAATAGAAGGCGACAAATTTGTCAAAAACAGAAAACTCGAAAAACTTTTAATAAGCGCCTATCAGTCTAAACTTTTTAATGATTGGCTTAATGAGAGGATTAATCTTAGTAATGTTTTTGATTTAAGTGAAAAAGAGCTTTTAATTGCCGGATATGATAAAGAGCTTATAAAATTTGTAAAATCTCAAAAACATCCTTTTAAACTTCTCCCCGGGGATGTTATGACTCATTATCCTATGGGCAAGTATTTTTATCTTGAAAGTTTGGAAGATACCGACAGGTTTTATAAAAAAGAGATAACAGTAACAGGATTGTTACCTGGTAAAAAAGTAATCAGGGCAAAAGATAAAGCAAGGGAAATAGAAGAAAAACATGATGAACTTGTCCCGGTTCAGGGTGATAGAAGAATGGCTTGGATTTTTCCTGAAATTTTTGAAAAAAATTATTTAAAAGACTATGCTCAATATGAAATTGTTTTTACCCTTCCAAAAGGGGCTTATGCGACGGTATTAATTGATATTTTAAAAGAAGGGATAAAAGCTTTTAGGGATACAAAATGAGTTTACCGAGGCTTGCTACTAGCGTTGCTACATTAACCGCTCTTGTTTTAGCTATAGCAAAGATTATAGTAGGGTTTATGAGCGGAAGCGTTGCTGTTATAGCCAGTGCTCTGGATTCTATTTTGGATATGGTTATATCCATTTTTAATAATATTGCAGTTCGTATTAGTGAAAGCAAACCTAATTATAAGTTTAATTACGGCAAAGGTAAAATAGAAGGACTTGCAGCTCTTTTTGAAGGGCTTTTTATTATCGCCAGCGGTATTTTTGTTATTTATGAAGGTATTAAAAAAATTATTTATCACGAAGCCATAAAAGAGATAGATATTTCAATTTATGTTATGCTTTTTTCTATTTTAGCTACCGGAGGTCTTGTGGCTTTTTTAGCTTATATTGCTAAAAAAACAGACAATTTGATTGTAAAATCTGACCTTTTACATTATAAAACCGACCTTTTGACAAACGGAGCGGTTTTAATTTCTTTAATTATTGTTAAATTTACAGGATTTTATTATCTTGATTTTATATTGTCAATTTTAATTGGGATTTATATTATTAAAGAAGCAAGTGAAATAGTTAAAAACGGTCTTGAAATTTTACTTGATGCTTCCCTGGATTTTGAAACAGTGGAAAAGATAAAAGAGATTATAAAAAAAGAGCCTCTTGTATTGGATTTTCATTGTCTTAGAACCCGTAAGGCTGGAAATAGAAATTTTGTGGACGTACATCTGGTATTGACTCCTGAGATGAAACTTAAGCTTGCACATACGATTGTAGAAAATGTGGAAGAAAAAATCAGAGCTATTGATCCGGATAAAAGATGGATAATAAATATTCATGCCGACCCGTATGACGATTCACATATAAATAAACTTTTAGAGGAGTGCGAATGAAACTTAAAAATATTATAATGGAAGATAAAAAAGATAAAGAAGTCTTTGAATTTAAGGAAATTAAAGATAAAACAATTTCTGATATTTCCAGATTTTTTACAAAAAACGATATAAATTCATGTATTATTACTAAAAATAAAAAACCGTATTATATTTTAACGGCTACGGATATTATAGATGCTCTGGTCGCTCATTATGATAATATGAATATTGCCACTTATATAGAAAAAAATCCTAAAAAAGTTATTGCCATAAGTGAGGAAGAAACGGTTTTTGAAGCTTATCGACTTATGAGAAGTTATAGAATACATCATTTGATTATAGTAGATAAACAAGGTAATTATAAAGCCGTTATAGATTTTAACGATTTTGCCTCTTATCTTACGGAAATAGCCCTTAAAGATGAAATGACGGGTCTTTATAATAAAAGATTTTTTGAATTTATTATTGACAGATATAAAAATGAAGACATAGAAATTGGTCTTATTTTTATAGATTTGGATAATTTTAAAAAAATAAACGATATTTACGGTCATATGTTTGGAGATAGAGTATTAAAAAAAGTAGCTTCTATTATAAGACATGTAATAAGGGATATAGATTATGCTTTTAGATTTGGAGGTGATGAATTTGTTGTGATGGTTTTTACTTCGAATGAAGTACTTGCAAAAATAGCCAATAGAATAAAAAACACTGTTAAAAATACCGTAATGGATAACGTAAGACTTGAATGCAGTATAGGATATGCCCATTTTCCAACAGACAGTGATGATTTAGAGGAAGTCTTAAAATTGGCTGATGAGAGAATGTATAAAGAGAAAAAAGCCAATAAGAGGTAAAGGCCTTATTTATTTAGAGCCTCTACCGCTTTTAGCATCATAAGACCGGCTTCGTTTACGCTGTTTCTTCCAAGATATTTTGCTTCTTTAGCTGCAATATATGCTTTGTCGAATGTTTCTTTGCTGAGTCCCGAAGCTTTAATAGCTTTTTTAATATTTTCAGGTAAAATTCTTACTTTTTGTTCTTTTACATACATGCTACCGGTATCTGCGATAGCTTTTACAACTCTATAAATTGTTGGGTTGATTGGTGCTCCAAATCCTTCAGGAACGCCGCTCATAGCTTCATCCATCATTTTCCCGTATTCTGTTTCTATAATGTGTCCGTCAGGCATTACTTCAATAAATCCTTTTGCTTCAAGTTTGTCAACAGCCTCAAGGATTTTTCTTCTTTCGTCTTCGTCTTTGCCTTCAAGAATGTTTTCACAGGCAATTCCTCTGTCTGGAATCATTTTGAAAATATCCATTTCATATCTTGTCATAAATGGAAGTTTTGGATGAGTTGCTAGCTCTTCGTACATTAAACCGGATTTGCTAGGTTCATATGTTCCAAGAATTCTCTCACGTCTAGCCTCTTCTACCCATTCTCTGTTTGGTGCGCTGAAAATTTTGTTTGAAATGGCAAGTGTTTTTACAGACCAGCTGTGAATTGGTCTTTCGTCATAATTTTGGTCTTCAATTACTCTCTCACCATCAGGAGTTACGAAATAAACCGCTTTACCTTTTTCATCAACACCTTCAGTAATAAGTCCGAAGGCTTCAAGGCTGTATAGGTATTCTCTTAAATCAAAGTTTTCTTCGAACCATTTTTTCTTATCAGTTAAATCAGCGAATTTTTTAGCAATTTCTTGTTTTTTCTTAGGCATTTCATCAAGTCTTCTTCCGTATTTTTCAAGAAGTTTTTTATATTCTCTGATTTTTCTCTCAAGAAGTTCTGCTTTAATTTCATCAAATGTCGGAGTTTCTTCCGGATTTTCAGGAACTTTTTCATCCCAGATTTTTTTAATTGTTTTTAATGTTTCTACTTCTTCTTGTTCAATTGCAAATGTTTTTAGAGGTTTTTCGGTTTTATCTTTGTAAATTCTGTAAACTTCAAGAGCTTTTTCCCCGGCTTTTGTTAATTGGTCAATATCTGCTACGTATCCTAAAGCTTCAAGGTTGGCTAAGCTGTCAAGGTCAATTTCTTCACCGTCAGCTACTTTTGCAATATCTTCTAAAATAGATAAATCAAGAACGCTTCCCTCAGCTGCCCATCCTCCATAAGTTAATGTTTCTTTTACCGCCTGACCAAGTTCTGTAAATGTAAAAAATTCACCTACAGGGATTGAATAAGCTATTAATCTCATAGCTTCAAGTAAATCTTTATTGTTTCCTTCGATTGGAAGATAGTGAGCGTCAGTAGGACCCATTGGAGATTTTCTAATGTAATTTGCAAGTTCCGCGTCTATTACAAGCTCAGGGTTTGTTATTTTGTAAGCTTCGTAAAGGTCGATTGCTTCTTGAGTTAATTCACCGTTTTGGGCAAATCCTCTTTTTTCAAGTTCTGCATTTGAGATTTTAGTAGTTTTGTTTTTATTTTTAACAGCTGCGTCAATCATAGCGATTACTTCGCTGCTAACCCATTTGAAATTGTCTTTCCATTCATCGATATTTTCGATTTTGTCTTTTACTCTGTTTAATACATCCGCTACTACACTTCCTGCATATGTAAACTCTGCAACTGCCGGCATAGGGAATCTTATAATTCCTCCAAGGTTTAACTCTTCTACGGCTTCGTTGTTTAATGCTTCTGTTTTAATTGTTTTTGTGTCGCTGTTTAACAGTTCCAAAATAATTTTTGCCGCTTCTTTTTTTATAATCATTGCGCGCCTCCTCTTAATTTTTTCGTAATTTTAACATATCATTTTAGTTTAGTCAATAAAACTAAACTTTATTTTGGCTAGAGTTTAGTCGGGGGATTTAAATTGAAATAGTAACTAAAAAAGAGAAAAAAAGATAGAAAAGATTTAATTTTCTTTTGAATTTTCTTCTTTTTCAGGGTTTACCATTTTTGCTATTAAAATGGAAATACCGTAAAGTATAAGAAGAGGTGCGGCCATTGCAAGCTGTGAAAATAAATCCGGCGGTGTTAAAACCGCTGCAAGAATAAAAATTATGACTATTGCGTATCTTGCAAAATCTTTTAGTGTTTGGTCCGTAACCAATCCTAGTTTTGCTAAAAAATATGTAACTACGGGCATTTCAAAAGCTATACCAAATCCAAGCATCAGTTTTCCAAAGAAACTTACGTATTCGCTCATTCTTGGCATTGCCGTAAATTCACTTCCGCCAAATGTTATAAGCATTTTAAAGCCCACCGGAAATACTACATAATAAGCAAAAGCAGCACCGGCTACAAACATAACGGTCCCCCAAAATACAAAAGGAATAACCAGTTTTTTTTCATGTTCGTATAATCCCGGTGCAATAAAAGCCCAGATTTGATATAAAATAAAAGGCAGTGCCATAAAAAGCCCTGCAAACAGTGATATTTTTACGGCTGTGAAAAAAGGTTCGGCCAGTCCGGTAAATATTATTTTGCTGTCTTTTTTAAGCTCTAGTGCTTCTAAAAGCGGTTCGCTCATCCATTGGAAAATGTCTTTCCAGAATACAAATGCCAGAAAGAAAAAAAGAAAATAGATAATTACTATTTTAATAAGCCGAGAACGAAGCTCGGCTATATGAGGTTTAATCTCTTCAAGCATTTTTTTCTTGTTCTTTTGTTGTAGAATTTGCAGTTGTTGTTTGATTTTCGATTTTATCGGTTTTTTCGGTAGTTTTAATATCTGTTTCTTCGCCTTCTTTTACGGCATCTTTAAAGTTTTTAATACCTTTTCCAAGCCCGCTTGCTAGTTCAGGTATTTTTTTACCTCCGAATAAAAGCAATACCACCAATAAAATAACCATAATTTGCCATGTACTTACACCCATTGCGTATCCTTTTTTTGAGAATTTTAGCATAAATTATTGAAATGATGGTATTCTTTGATAAAATTTTACAAAAAAGGAACAAAATGGCGTTAAAACTTGCGGTATTTGATTTTGATTCTACTCTTATGGACGGTGAAACAATAGATTTTTTGGCCGAACCGTTGGGTCTAAAAGACAAGGTGGCTTCTATTACAGAGATGGCTATGAGAGGAGAACTTGATTTTTTTGAGAGTCTTATAATGAGGGTAAAACTTCTTGAAGGACTTGAGGAAAAAAAGGTAGATGAAATTTGTCATAATCTGCCTTTAATGCCGGGGGCTGATGAGACGATAAAAGTACTTAAAAAAGAGGGATTAAAAATTATGGTTTTTAGCGGAGGTTTTAGAAACGCCACTTCTTATTTTAAAGAAAAACTGGGTTATGATGCCGATTTTAGTAATATCCTTCACAGTAAAAACGGAATTCTCACGGGGCTTGTAGGCGGTGAAATGATGTTTAGCCATTCAAAGGGAGATATGTTAAAAAGAATTCAAAACGTTTTAGGCGTTATTCCTGAAGAGACGATGGTAGTAGGTGACGGTGCCAATGATTTGAGTATGTTTAAACACGCTGCAGTTAGAGTTGCTTTTTGCGCAAAAGAAATTCTTAAAAAAAACGCTAACATTATAATAGAAGAGAAAGATTTAACTAAAATATTGGAATTTATTTAAGGAGTTTAAAATGAATACAAGTATCTGGGTAGATTATTTGGACAGGGAATTTTTAGACAGCAAATTTAAAGAGTGGATAAACAGCGGTCTTGTAAACGGACTGACAAGCAACCCTGCGATTTTTGCAAACGCGCTAAAAAAAGAAGTTTATAAAGAAGATATAGAAAAACTGAAAGGGAAATCTCCAAAAGAGATTTATGAAGAAATAGCGGTTAAAGACATTCAAAAAGCGTGTGATATTTTAGCCCCTTTATACGACAACGGAGAAGACGGGTATGCCAGTATTGAAGTAGACCCAAGACTTATAAACGATGCAAAAGGGACGATTGATGAAGCTTTAAGGCTTTATGATAAAATTGAAAGAGATAATGTAATGATAAAAATTCCGGCAAATGAAGCCGGATATAAAGCTATGGAAGAACTTGCCAAAAGAGGTATAAATATAAATGCTACTCTTGTTTTTTCTCCAAATCAGGCTATGAGGGCACTTGATGCTATAAGTAAAGGTCCTAGGACGATTGACGGGGTTATTTCGGTATTTGTTAGTAGGTTTGACAGAAAATTAAATCCTGTTTTGGCTAAGCAAAATTTAGCAAAAGACAGAGTAGGATTTTTTAACGCAATTAAAATTTACAATCAGATAGAAGAAGCTGGATTACCTAATATCAGAACGCTTTTTGCTTCTACGGGCGTAAAGCAGGAATATCTGCCAAAAGATTATTATGTAGAAAATTTATACCTGCCCCATAGTGTGCTTACATTGCCTCTTGATGTTATTGAGGAGATTAAAAATAAAGAGCTTGAAGAGAGTTTTCATTTTCAAACGAAACATATTGATGCGTTTTTTAGTTTTTTAGCCCCTGCTGGGATTAGTATGCAAAAGATTTATCAGGAGTTATTTGATGAAGGAGTGGAAGCTTTCGAAAAAGCGTTTGAGGATATGCTAAGCTCCATTAAGGCGTAATTTATGAAAAAAGAGATGCTTAATAAATTTTTATATGCTATGATAAAAAAAGGCGGTAGTGATTTACATATCAAGTCTTCTGGTGTGGTAAGAGCGAGAGTTCATGGGAAACTGGCGGCTTTTACTCAAAATCCCGTTCCAAGAAAAGAAGTTGAAGAACTTCTTTTGGATATTTTGGGAGAAAAAAAATTTAAAGAATTTATGGAAAATAAGGATTTGGATTTTTCTTATAAACTTGATGAAAATTACAGATTCAGGGGAAACGCTTTTTTTCAAATAGAAGGCCCTTCTTTGGTTTTTAGGGTCATTCCTGTTAAGGTTCCTACTATTGATGAGCTTAATTTACCTCCAGTAGTTAAAAAATTTACGGAAATAGAAAGGGGACTTGTATTGGTAACAGGTGTTACCGGAAGCGGTAAATCTACAACCCTAGCCGCTTTAATAAATGAAATAAACGAAACAAAATCAAAGCATATTATAACTATTGAAGACCCTGTGGAATTTGTTCATAAAGATAAAAAAAGTCTTGTAAATCAAAGAAGTGTTGGAGAAGACACTGTATCTTTTGCCAGAGCCTTAAAAGCGGCTTTAAGGGAAGACCCTGATATTATTCTTGTAGGTGAAATGAGGGATATCGAAACAATTGAAATAGCCCTTCATGCGGCGGAAACAGGTCATCTTGTTTTTTCAACTCTTCATACGCTTGATGCAAAAGAGACTATTAACAGGATAATAGGGGTTTTCCCTCCTCAGGAGCAGCCGAGAATAAGACTTGTGCTCTCTTCTGTTATAGAAGGGATTATATCTCAAAGACTTGTACCCACCGTTGATAAAAAAAGGGTTGCCGCTATGGAAATTTTATTGAAAACTCCAAGAATTAAAGAACTTATTTCCCAAGATAGGGACAGCGAAATAAAAGACGCTTTGGAAGAAGGTAAAAATGTTTACGGTACCCAGAGTTTTGATCAGCATCTGGTCGATTTGGTTATCGGCGGAAGAATAGACGAACCTACCGCTATTGAATACGCTTCTAGTAAAGACGATTTTAAACTTAAACTAAAACAGGAAAAAATGAGACATAATATTAGTGATGAAGAAGAGGATGTAATAGCCCTTAAAAGTGAATGAAGTTTTATTGCAAAAAGCAATAATTTAGATATAATTCCAATTCGAAAAAAATTTAAGGAGACAATATGCTTGAAGGAATAATCAGAGAGAGTACTTCTAAGTCAGCGACTAAAAAACTTAGAAGAGATGGTTATCTGATTGCTAACATTTATGGAAAAGGTCAAGAAAACATAAATGCGGCATTCAAAA
>Ga0256837_1001966_pt1 | contig 13361 bp, 13 predicted proteins | sample 4562384metaG_FD_185976 | JGI IMG/M metagenome (GOLD analysis project Ga0256837, IMG submission 185976) | Hydrothermal vent microbial communities from Guaymas Basin, Mexico - 4561-384 | ecosystem: Environmental > Aquatic > Marine > Hydrothermal vents | place: Mexico: Guaymas Basin | collected... | reverse complement strand
GTTCGAATCCCTAGTTGTCCACCATATTAATATATCTCTTTAACTCTACCAACCTCTCCACTCATAAGTCTCACTTTTATACCGTGATGATGATTTTGTGATTTTGTTAAAATATCTCTAACTATACCATCTGTTAAAAGCCCACTTTCTTGATCTTGTTTTAGAACGATAGCTACACTATCACCATGTTTTATATTTTTTCTTTTAGTTGTATCTAACATATTTATCCTTTGCTTATGTAAGTGTATTATAGTAAAATAGCATAAATACTTACAAAGGTTATCATTATTATGTTAAGCAACCAAACACTATTAGAACAATTTAGATTATTTTATAAAGAGTACAAACCAAACAATTTTGAAGAAGCGGTTGAAAAATTTTCCATATTTGGTGGAATCAACTGGAGCGATATAGATACCTCTAAAGATTCTATGGAACTGATAGAGAAGATAATTTTACCAGATTTTAGATATATCCGTAACGATGTTACTGAGCTTACTACTGGTATGCCACTTTATCACTCTATCTTAACTGGAATCGCTTTGGGTGATGGGAAACCTCATACAGCTTTTAAACGAGCAAATGTAACTAAAGAGGTTGGTGAGAATGCTCTTGATGAACTTTTAGATATGGGAATCATAAGATTAGAAAAATCTAAAAAAATCTTTACCTCTTGGGCTGAAAGTGAATCTGTATCTAACAAACTATATTTTACTTCACCATTTTTAAGATTCTGGTTTGCTTTTGTATCTCCACTTTTTAAAGGTGTTCGTGATGGAGACTATAAAGAGATAAGAGAAAAATTTAAAAATCGTGAGAGTGAGTTTGTTCAGCTGATATTTACTCAACTATCTTTTGAAGTTTTAAAGTTATCATCTAAAGAAGATCCTATCGTAGAGATAAGCTCATACTGGGATAATGATGTAGAGATAGATATATTTGCCAAAACAAAATCTGGTAAAATGATAGCTGGAACTACAAAATATACAAATGCTAAACTTAAAAAAAGTGAACTTACAAGACTTCAAGAATCTTGTCAAAAAGCTAAAATGGATGTTGATAGATTTGTTATCTTTAGTAAAAGAGGATTCTCAAATGAACTTAAATCTCTTAAGGGCGAAAATCTAAAACTATTTACAGTTAAAAGTTTTAAAAAACTTGTTGAATAGTTAAAAATTTATTATGAAAGATTCAACATATAAATATCTCCTTATCCTTAGTATGTTTCTTTGGGGTGGTGGTTGGAGTGCTTTGAAAGTTTTAACTCCTGAACTATCTGCTGATGTTATCATCTTTTGGAGATTTTTTATTATGTCTCTTTCATTTATACCTATTTTGATTTTTTTTAAAAAACCTATAATATTAAACAGATCAAACCTCAACTATATTCTAGGTAGTTCAATCTTAAACATCGCCTTTATGATCTCATCATTTTTTGGAATCAAGTATGGTCTTGCTGGTGGTGGTGGTGTTATTATCACCACACTTACACCGATTATGACCTTTTTGCTTGTGGCTATTGTATTTAGAAAAAATCTACAAAAATTCCAATATATAGGGATAACTTTAGGTTTAATTGGAGCAGTGATTATGCTTCAAACAAACGATATAGAGCAATTTTTAAATGGCTCAAATATCTACTTTTTACTCTGTGCCATCATCTGGGCAGGTGTAACCATGTTATCACAACACTCCCATAAACATATCCACCCGATTCATTATAGTTTTATCATCTCACTTATAGCAACCATAGTATCTTTTTTATATGCTTTATATAATGGTGCTAATATTTCTAGTGTGTTTGAGCAAGATAGAGATTTTTGGATAGCTTTGATATACTTAAGTGTTTTTGGGCAAACTGTTGCTACCACCATCTACTTTATGGTATCTGGAAAATTAGGGAGTGAAGAGACAAGTTCATATATGTTCTTAGTACCTATATTTGCTCTTTTAGTAGCTTGGTTAGTTTTAGATGAGCCTATACAAACACACATAATTATAGGTGGTATGATAAGTATAGTAGCTGTTTATTTTATAAATAAAAAATCTAATCCCATAAAACAGAAACACCATACTCCTGATTTAAAACAATAAACTTTTTATAGTAAACTTTCTTTCCATACTTTTTACTAAGTAGTTCAACCTCAAGTTCACCATTTTCAAGAAGTTCTCTAACCTCTTGATACTTCAACCATTTACCATACCTAGCTAAAGAGTTTTGCCAGATTCTAAAGTCACAAGTAGCATCATCAGTAAGCTCAAACATCTCACCATCTTCAGTTTTCCAAGAAGCATTGGAACAAGCATAAAGCTTCACTTTCTTACCACTAACCTCTTTATCCCTAACCTCAATAACACCATCTTCACAATATGGACATTTTCCTAAAATCATTAACACCCCTCTCACTCATACAAAAGTGTATCTTCTATATCTTTATATCTCAACGATCTATCTATTATAGAAAAATCATACCTTTTTTTATAGTTATGTAATTTATCTAGTTGATTATTATCTACTATGATATATACATTATGTAACTCAACCATATTTTTAAAAATAGGGTAGTTTTTTAAGAGTAAAGCAAAAAACTCTATCCCATTACTAAAATTTGAACTTTTAAAATTATAATCAATAATAATTTTATCAGGTAAGTTACTCTTTAACCAAACATCTAAAAGTGATAGTTTTGAGTAACCAAAAAAGCCCCACTTATCTAAAGGTGGTTCTATCATATCTTTAAATATTTTTAAAATTGCCAAATCTGATGAGACAACAACTACATCTTGTTTCTCAAGGGTGATATAATCCTCTAGTTTATTTTTTGAAATTTTATTTTTATGTAGTAGATATCTAAAAGTTGATGGAATCGTTTTTGGCATATTTTTCTTTAGGTAAGATACTATCTCATTTGATTTTTTTGCTCTTATCCAGATATAAGATTCTATCTCACCACAATAATGTTTAGATAACAAAACTATTTGGTGTTGAGCCTTTGTTAAGTATCTTAATACCTCAGATTTCAGCTGTGGAGTTGAGGCTAAGATTTTTACATTTTTAGATAAAGTATCATTATATATAAAACGGTAGATCCATTTACCAAACTCTATAACCTCTCTATGTTCTAACATCAATTTTTCAAGTTTATCATCTACAAACAGACAATCTATCTCACTTAAATCATCTATGATAAATTTAAAATATGGTGAAAAAAGTTTAGAATCTAGTTTCGGATAATTTTTCACATTAGCAAAAGCGATAGATATAGCATCTAAAAGTGGTAGTGTTAAAAGTTTTAGAATCTCTTTTAACTCTGTAACCTTATTACTATTTATATATGCGATTTTTGATTCAAAAATCTCGATAAACTTCAACCTTTTTTCTTGAATTTCAACCACATTTTTTGAGTTTTTTATGATACATAAAATATTTTTAGAGAGAATATGATGAGAGATTTTTTTCTCAAATATGAATGTTGAAAGTATAGAGTGAGTTATCTCAACAAACTCACCATCTTTTATATTATCATCACCAAAAATCTCATCTATCAAACTATTTAGAACTTTACTCTCATCTTTGGATATTTCCACTTTATTTAAATATTTTTCAAGATAAATAGCACAAACTTTATATATAAAACCTTTTTTCTCAGCTTGAGCCTCTTTTATCTTTTTTAGTTTTATAATAGATTCTTTTTTCTCATCATACAATTCACCTAATAACTGAGAAAATTTATGAGCATTAAACGGTTTATATATGACACCTAATATCTTCTCCATAATAGGGTTTGAGAATTTTTGATTCATAGATGTAGATGTTATAAAAACAACCTCAACATCTTTTAGTTTATCAGTATCTTGTAAAATCTCTACAAGCTCATTTCCATTTAGATTTGGCATATTTATATCTGTGATGATAAGCTTTATATCTAAACCTTTACCAACCATCTCAAATGCTTCCATACCATCAGAGGCAGTATAGATAGAATCTTCTCTAAACTCAAAATCTTTTAGTTGATTCAAAAGTAGTGCTTTTTTAACAATCTTCACTATCATATTGCTATCATCAACTATAAGTGTTGGAAGATGTTTCATTATTTCAAATCCTAGTTTTATATCCCTTATTTTGACATAATTTAGCTAAAATTACATTATGAATAATTATATAGAAAAATTTAACAACTCCATAAAAAACACATTTTTTACAAAACTACCAGTTTCTCACCAAGAGTTTATAAAAGAAAAATCATTTGAACTAAAGTTTTCCCATCAGGAGATTAAACAGATCATAGATATAACTAGAGATTTAGAGATGTGGAATGAAAAGAGTATCATAGATATTTTCCCAGACCATAACCAAAAAAAAGTTGTATTTACTAGACTTCGTAAAATATATGAAGATATTCGCTCAAAACCAAACTCTTATGAAAACTTTGAGTTAAAAAACATACCAACTGAGCAAAAATTTACTTTTAAAACTGAAAATAAAGATGGCTTTGGTCTAGGACTTTGCCCAGTAGCTAGTGAAAAAACTAGATGTTGTAATCTTCTTACACTTGATGCTGTTGAGAGTTGTGGGTTTGACTGCTCTTACTGTTCGATTCAAAGCTTTTATAACCAAAATACTATAACTTTTGATTCTGGATTTAGTGAAAAACTAAAAAACCTAAATCTTGAAAAAAATAAAACTTACCATATAGGGACTGGTCAAGCTTCAGATTCTTTGATGTTTGGAAATCGTGAGGGTGTTTTAGATTCCCTTTTTGAGTTTGCTAGAGAGAACCCAAATGTGATTTTAGAGTTTAAAACAAAATCAGATAACATAAAATACTTTTTAGAAAATGATGTACCATCAAACATACTTTGTACTTGGTCACTAAACACCCCAACTATCATAAAAAATGAGGAGCATCTAACAGCTTCACTAGAAAAAAGAATCTCATCAGCTAGAAAACTAGCAGATAAAGGTGCAAAGGTTGGTTTTCACTTCCACCCTATCGTTGAGTATGAAAACTATATAGCAGAGTATAAAGAGATATATGCCCAACTTATAGAGCAGTTTAACCCAGATGAAGTGGCACTTGTTAGTTTTGGGACATTAACATTCATAAAACCTGTTATAAAACAGCTTCGTGAACGAGAGTTTAGAAGTAAAATCACTCAGATTCCGATGACAGATGCTAGTGGAAAAAGCTCTTATCCAAATGAAACAAAAGTTGAGATGTTCAAGTCAGCTTATGATAGTTTTAAACCTTGGCATAAAAAAGTGTTCTTTTACCTATGTATGGAGGAGCATCAAATGTGGAATAAAACTTTTGGTTATCAGTACTCAACAAACAACGATTTTGAAAATGCTATGCTTAATGCTTACTGTGAGAAAACTAATCGTGAGTTTTTGATATAGAAAGTAGTTAAGAAGTTTGCAGTGGGAGGGTGTTAGAGCACCCATCCGAACCACAAAACCAACATCGGAGGTTTAAGATGAAGCCTAATTTCATCCAACTTCTTGGGGTAATTGTATCAATTATTAATTTAATTGTCAATATCCTAAGATATGTAAACTCCTAAGTTAGTTTGCACTTTCCTCTTTGTGGGGGATAGCATATAATTTTTCAACTTCTTTAATCTTAAAAAATTTATAGGATATAAAATGAATTTTAAAACAGAATCAAAAAAAGAGAGCTATTTTTTATCACAACCTCATCAACCATTTTTTATACTTGGAATCGTTGGGGCTATTGTTATGATGCTTATTTTCGCACTTAGTTATAAAGGTATATTTTCTCTCCAAACAGAGATTTTAAACTTTCATGTTTACACAATGGTTTTTGTGGTTTTTACAAATATGTTTACAGGTTTTTTATTTACCACATTTCCACGGTTTTGCCAATCACAAGTGATAACTAAGAGATATTATAAAAATATTTTTTACTCAACAACACTTGGCTCCACTATATTTTTAGTTGGTTCTTTTTTAAACCATAGTTTGATGTTTATGGGGATGATTTTACTTTTTATATCTCAACTTTTTATGGTGTTAAAACTACGAACTATCTATAAAACTGGAAATGCCATAGATAAAAAAGATGCTTTTTGGATTCTAAATGCTCAATACTTTGGAATCTTAGGTCATTTACTATTTTTAGTGATTGAGCTAGAAAAATATTTTGATTTAAACCTTAACCTCATAAATATAACTACAAATATATCTTTTTATATGTTTCTAATCTTCTTAGCTTTTAGTGTTGCTCAAAGGATGATTCCATTTTTCTCACACTCTTTTGCTCAAAAAAACAAAAACTTTGTAAAGATAATTTTTACACTATTTGTATTAAAAACTATCTTTAGCTCTTTTGAGTTTAAAATTGGTGAACTGTTAGTTGATTTAGTTATCGCAACATATATGTTTATTGAGTTCAAAAGATGGGAACTTCACCCATTTAATTCTCCACCTATCCTTTGGGTTTTACATCTATCACTTTTATGGTTACCCTTATCATTTTTACTTTCAGCTATCAGTTTAGTTGGTGAGATCTACTTAGACACTTCATTTTACTTTTTAAATATCCACCTCTTAGCGATAGGGTTTTTAACAACAGTTCTTATAGGATTTGGAACAAGAGTTACTCTAGGTCACGCAGGGCAATCACCACACGCAGATAGATTAGCATCAAACATATTTTGGTTTACTCAGCTAGTTGTTATCTTTAGAGCATTATATAGTTTAAATGTAGGTTTTGTTTGGGGTGCTAACTTTCTGTTCGATATATCATTTTCAACTTGGCTTATTCTATTTTTAGTCTGGGCTGGAAGATATGGAAAAGTTTTAGTATTTGGAAGTAAATTATAGGAATCTCAATATGAGATTCCATAAGATATATTAGTGAGAACCACATCCACCACCACAACAACCGTTGCTAGTTGAATTATCCATAGCTATAACAAACTTGTTATCAACCTCTTGAACTTTAAAGCTGTGTTTACCACAAAAATCATCATTCATAATATCTCTCATCTCTAAACTTTTTAAAAGAGCAGCATCTTTAGATTCCATCTCGATTCCATTCTCTAATGAACTTTTTTTAAAACAACCACACTCTTTTTCAACTTCTATTTTAAACATAAAATTTCCTTATTTTTTTGAAATACTACCCTAAAGCACTTTTATAGGACTTAGCTCTAAAAACTAAATATTATCTAAAGCCAAATATTATCAAGTAATCGTGTATCTCCCACTTTTACCTCTACTAAAATCACACTATTCCCTATCTCTACTCTCTCTATAAGCTCAAAATCACGATTTAAAATCTCAACATAAAAAATCTCTAATGTAGAAAGATATTCCCTCATAATTTTGATAATCTCTTTAGAATCTAGTATATTTTTATGTACCATATCACTAGCTATCTTTAGTGAAGATGAGATTTTTAAAGCCTCTACCCTCTCCTCTTTTGATAAGTAAACATTACGACTACTCATGGCCAACCCATCACTCTCTCTAACAGTATCAACAGGAACTATATTTACACTCATAAAGAGTTGTTTAACCATTAAAGCTATAAGATTTAACTGTTGAGCATCTTTTTTACCAAAGTAAGCATTTGTAGGTTCAACAATGTTAAGAAGTTTCATAACAACCGTTAAAACACCGTTAAAATGCCCTGGACGGCTATAACCCTCTAACACAAACCCTCTAACACTAGGTGCGACTAAACTAACCTCATCATCACCATAAATATCTTTAGCATTTGGAAAAAACAAAACATCAACACCAGCTAACTCACATATCTTTTTATCAGCCTCATCTTTTTTAGGGTATTTCTCTAAATCTTCCCCTTTTAAAAACTGTGTAGGATTCACAAAGATAGAAACAACAACCAACTCATTAGCTTCCCTAGCCTCTTTTATAAGAGAGATATGCCCTTGATGTAAAGCACCCATAGTTGGAACAAACCCAACACTTTTATTTGTATCTTTTAGATAGTCTTTTAACTCTAATGGATTTGAAATAATCTTCATTTTAAGTCCCAATATAATATAATCGCGATTATATAATAAATAGGCTTATTGATGGATAACTACGAATACACAGAATTACTAAAAAATGTAACTACTAAAATGGGCAATATCACAGGTGTTGTAGAACCAGATAAATTAAAAGCTAGGTTAGATGAGATAGAATCTCTTGAGAATGAGCAAGAGTTTTGGAATGATGCTTCTAATGCTGCGAAGATTCAACAAGAAAAAACTAGACTTCAAAGACGACTTGATAAATTTAATGAAGCTAATGATGCTGTAAATGATGCCGTAGAACTTTATGAGATGGCTAAAGAGGAGAATGATGAGGAATCTATCCAAACACTTTATGATGATGCTCCACTACTAGAAAATCAGATACGAAAGATGGAGATAGAGGTTCTTTTAAGTGGGGAATCTGATTCTAACAATGCGATACTTTCTATCCACCCTGGAGCTGGAGGGACAGAATCTCAAGACTGGGCTGAGATGCTTCTTAGAATGTATAAGAAATGGGCTGAGAGGAGAGGTTTTAGTGTTGAAGTTTTAGATTACCAATCTGGTGAAGAGGCTGGAATCAAAGATGTTTCTATCATCATAAAAGGTGAAAATGCTTATGGTTATTTAAAAGTGGAAAATGGGATTCATAGACTTGTAAGAATCTCCCCTTTTGATTCTAATGCTAAAAGACATACATCTTTTTCATCTGTTATGGTTTCACCTGAGATTGATGATGATATAAATATCGTTATAGAAGATAAAGATATAAGGGTAGATACTTACCGTGCTAGTGGTGCTGGTGGGCAACATGTAAATAAAACAGAATCTGCTATACGACTTACTCACATAGAAACTGGTGTAGTTGTTCAATGTCAAAACGATAGAAGCCAACATAAAAACAAAGCAACTGCTATGAAGATGTTAAAATCAAGACTTTATGAACTTGAACTAGAGGAACAAAAAGCTAAAGAGGATGGAATCGCTAAAAGTGAGATAGGTTGGGGACATCAGATTCGCTCTTATGTTATGCAACCATACCAACAAGTGAAAGATACAAGAAGTAATGAAGCTTACTCAAATGTATCAGCAATCCTTGATGGTGATATAGATGCTATGATAGAGGGTGTTTTAATCGCACAAAATCGTGCTTAATCCTCATGTTTCATAGTGAAACCAAAGTAAAGTAATATAACACCAAATGCCATAGCTACAAAAGTAATATTTTTTATATTACTTTTTTGTACATCCCTTACCTGTTGTAAAAAACTTCCCCCATTTTGAACATCACTTATCTTAGTATTAAAAACTCCAGCTTTTGCTGCTGCTTCCATTCTAGCTATATTTGCTAAAGCTCTTTGGTTCGCATCTAGTTTTTGAGTACCAAACTGATTCCAACCAAAAACAGCTAAACCAACAACAAATATCAGTGAGCCTAAAACTCTTGTTATAATAATCTTATTTTTTTTTGAAAGACCCATTTAAAATATCCTTAATTTGCTACTTAAGCCAAATTATGTCAAAATTCAGTTATGAAAATACTTAAAGAATTTTACTTAAATGATAAATGCTCATATTTAGATAACAAACAACAAAATCTACACTACACGGTTATCGATAACTGTACATCACAACATTGTCACGAACTTATAGAAAGGGGTTATAGAAGATTTGGAAAGATGTTTTTTAGACCTATATGCTCAGATTGTGATGAGTGTAAAAGTATAAAAATCGATGTTGATAATTTCAAATTTTCTAAATCTATGAGAAGAGTCTTAAAAAAAGGTGAAAAGATAGATAGCTATATACAAAAGCCATCATTAACAAAAGAGCATCTTGAACTTTTTAAAAAATACCACCTATTTATGAAAGATAAAAAAGGGTGGAAATATAATGAAACATCAGCAAACCATTACTACGATTCATTTGTAAATGGTGATAATGAATTTGGATATGAGATACTATATTTTGATGATGAAAAACTAATAGGTGTTGATTTAGTAGATATTTTAGATGGTGGTATATCATCTATATATTTTTACTACGACCCTGATTATATCTCATATTCTCTAGGTAAACTATCACTATACAACCAAATATTAATCGCTAAAAATCACAATCTAAAATGGATATATTTAGGCTACTATGTAAAAGATTGCCCATCTTTATCATATAAATCTCACTATAAACCATATTTAACACTAGATGGAAGACCAAATTTAGATGAAAATTTCACTTGGTCATAAATAAGTTCAAGAATAACTTGAACTTATAAATTTATTATTTCGATGGTAAATTATCAAATATATCCAAATTGTTTTTATTTCTATAATAATCTGATGTATATTCTATACAACCTGTATGACAAATCTCTATTTGCCCATCATTTATATCAAATACTTTCCAGTAATACCCTTCACCTGAAGGAACATAAACAGTATAAGTTTGATTACCATAATAAATATCTACTTTTGCACTAGAGTTCGATAAACCAGTTAATGAATTTCTTGAATAGTTATACACATAATAATGATATTGTGTATTTAAAGATCTATCCATATTATTTAGTGTAATCGTTTCTGGTCCATACGAATATAAATCATCTGTATCTAATGAACCTTCAGATACTATTTTATTAGCATAGCTAATATGATATATATTTAAATTATCTTTAACTTTTGTCATATGGGAATCAAGATCATAAGGAGTCAAACCCCAAGACAATACTACTCGTATCTCTCCATCACCAATTATAGGTGAAATTACTAAATCTTTTGTTGTTGTTTTTTCAGAACCAATTGAAACACTATAAGTTGTGTCAATATATCCATCTTTTGAAACAACGACAGTATAATATCCTGGATCTAATTCCAATGAAAAACTTGATGAAGTTAAATTTTGTGTAGATATTAATGTTGATGTACTATTAAAACCATCATAAATTTTTACACTTGTATTACTTAGAGAATAACCAGTTACAGCATCCTTAATATTACAATTTAATTCACCCTTTTCTATACCATCAGGAACCATTTGAACTTTTTGATATGTACTAGACACACCATCTTCTATTATAGCATCACCAACAACTGGTATATATCCATTATAATCAAATATAATTTCATAATTACCACTTAATATATTATCAAAACTATAATATCCATTTTCATCTACCACTAAAGTTTTATATTCTTCATTATTGTAAAGTAATTTAATAATTACATCACTTAAATCAGTTTCTGTAAAATAATCCCCTACATTACCAGTAATAGTACCGTATCCATCTTCAATTTTTAAATCTATATTATCATTTGAAACACTTACGATACCATCAGATACTTTAAATATAGGTGTATAATCTCCAGATGTTGTAAAAAGATAAGATATTGTTCCGGATGTACAATTAAGAACAGTATCATCTATAATACCATCTCCATTAAAATCAAAACTACAAGTTAAAGACTGATCTTCATTCTCATCACTTACTAAATAATTAAATGTCACATTTTCATCTTTAGCAACTCTTAAATTATCTACACTTAAATTAGATATTACAGGTTCACTATTTACAAAAACCCTTGTTAGTTTTATTACGATTGGTACCGTAGTTATATGAACTCCATCATTAACAGATAAATTAAACACATAATCTTCTTTTAAATCATAATCTAAAGCGACAGGAAGCTTTATTTCACCAGTTATACTATCAATATCAAAATAATGAGCATCAGTACCATCAATACTGAATGTAAAAGTTTGTGGAATATTATCTAAATCACTATAAGTAGTTTTATAAACAAGACCAGTAAAATTTTCATCTATTTCAATAGATAGTGGTGAAGTAATTATTGGTGCATTTTCATTTTTTGGTGTAATTTGAATACTTAATGAGATTTCATTACTTTCATTAATACCATCTGTGATTTTTACATTTACATTGTATATATTATCTTCATTGCTATCCATTGGAGTTTGATCAAATAAAGATTGATTAAAAAATAAATTATTATTAGCAGTAAAATATTGAGCATCATCACCACCTACAATAGTATAAGTAAAAGTTTGATTTTCATCAATATCTAAATCAACAACATTAATGTTAATAGGATCTAAACTACCCTCCTCAACATAAACATTAGTTTCTCCAATAGTAGGAATCTCATCATTTATATGATTTATAGATACCTTCATAGTTTTAGTTTCATAATTACCAGCAAGATCAGTAGCAGTAATATCTATTGTATAATTCTTTTTAGTTTCATAATCTGGTATATTTTTAAAATTAATTAATCCAGTTAATTCATTAATTGTAAAATATGTATTGTCAATACCAGATATAGAATAATGTATAGGATAACTATCTGTCGCACTTATAGATATATTTTTATCAATATTTTCGTCAATAGAGATGTCTTCAATCTCTAAAATAGGTGATACTGTATCTTTAATCAATATAGCATTAAATTCATCACTTTCTTGACCTAAAATATCTTTTAAAATAATTATATTTGATATTTCACCATCTCCACCTGATGTATCTAAATTTACATATGCTATATTTGTATTATCGATTGTTTGGTTAATATCAATACCATTAATAAATATTTTTGTCCCTGATGAACCACTTATTGATACTAATTTAGAATCAGTATTAATTGGATCATAACTTACACTATAAACTGCTGGAGCTGGAGAAACTGTTCTAACAGTTAAATTAAGATCATTTCTTAAAGTATCTTCATAATGAGATATCGCATAATCTCTATTTACTATATCCTTATTAAATAACGAAGGAATCTCATTTAAATCATCTACACTTAAATTTGAATCAGTTAAATCTAAAGAGATATTTTCTAATTTATCTCTTGTCTCTTGATTTATAAAAATACCATTATAAGGATTATTGTCTTCATCTAAAGTTTGTAAAATCTGAATCATATTAGCTAATGTAGCATTAGTAGTATCATTTCTATCAATCCCAAGTAAATCCGCTGGATATAATGTCATATCACCACTTTTATTAATATCAGAAGTAGCAATAGTACCTAATTTTACACTACCTATAGAAAAATTAATTTCAACACAATTATCTAAATAATTAAATTCACCCTGTAAATTTGTTAAACCAATATTACCATCACAATTATATTCAATACCTTGTAACATAGAATCTTTTAAAGTTCCAGTTAAATATGAAGCTGTATCACCATCCGAACTACCACATCCACTAAAAGTAAAACCTACCGTACACATAGTTGCAAAACTTAACAATATTTTTTTTATATCAACCAATCTAATCATCCTCTTAAAGTATTATAATTTATTATATCTAATTTTTTCTTCTAAAAAAC
>Ga0256837_1001965_pt1 | contig 13368 bp, 28 predicted proteins | sample 4562384metaG_FD_185976 | JGI IMG/M metagenome (GOLD analysis project Ga0256837, IMG submission 185976) | Hydrothermal vent microbial communities from Guaymas Basin, Mexico - 4561-384 | ecosystem: Environmental > Aquatic > Marine > Hydrothermal vents | place: Mexico: Guaymas Basin | collected... | reverse complement strand
TATCACATAAATACTTTAAAAAAATTATAAATATATCTTTTCTAATCTAATGCATTCCAGACTTTAGGAAGGCAATTAAGGCTAATGTGACAATAGACGTCCCAACAAGGTTATATTTATTTTGATTTATCCAAAGAATAACTGTTTTAATTATTTTCATTAGACTATCTCCTATTACTAAATATTATTTTTTTAAGGTGTTTAATGATTCTATTCTTAACTCTTTTAAAAAATATGTAAAATTCAATAAGTTCTGAAAAGAACGATCGAGGTGTTTTATGTTAGTTTTAGATAACAGCTTTTATAAAAGTTTTAGGAATAGATTCCTTTCAATTGGTAGCAATACAGTAATGAGATATGTTTTGACGAACCTCTTCATTCCTGCTTACATATACATGATAGTATATATATTATTGCTTAGTGACATTATACCAACATACGAATTAAATGTCAAACATTTAGTTTTAGCTGTTTTAAGTTTTTTATTTATATCAGTTTATTCATTTTTCAATGAAATTTTATATAAATCACACATTGACATGTTATGGACAATATTTGGTAGTTCAGTTATGATATTAGTAACTGGATATATGTCTTTCTAACCGGTGCATTTGCACTGGCTTAGCTTATTCAGCTTTTTTTAAATACAACATGTCCTGAATAACCAGTATGATTTTTTTTAGCCAAATAGTCATACCAATCTTGTGCCATAAATTCATTGAGTTCTTCTTCTGTAGAAAAATCTTTAATTTCTAAAACTGTTCCATGTCCATTTCCCTCGTCACTAGCTAACACTAATCTTCCAACTCCAGACGTTATGACATAAACATGATCTTCTACAATTGCAAAAGATAACGCTTGAGCATTCTCTATTTTTGAATCATGAAACTCGTCACCAACCTTAAGCTTTTCTAAATTTATTTCTTTTGAAATGTTACTCATTTTCAATCCTTTTTATTAGTAATATATAGATTAAGAATAGCTTAAAGCTTTCCAAAAAAAAACTGTTGCAACATTATTGTTTTTCCTTTTGCTCAATAACAAATGGGATCTTTAAATTAGTTTTCTTTTCTAAAAGTTTATGATTTTCTTTTAATATATCTAAAGCTGTTTTCATTTCTATTTCCTTTTTTATATTGAGAAAATTATAACATTAAACTCTTAAAGTTAAGCCATATTTAAATATGATTTAGTCATAATACATAACTGATATATTTAAAGGTTTAAATATTTCAAATTTAATAAAATAAAAGGAGACTTTATGTCTGAAGAGTTTGAAGAATTACATTTTACAATTGAGGGTTCATTTCTAACGAATCATTTTAGAAACTTAGTACTTGAGGGAGAATGGTCAAAAGCGATTGATCATTTTCAACAATCTTTAATAGGAATGCCTATGGATATGATTGTATCAGTATTATCTGGTGACATGAAATTAGTTGGTATTAATGAAATGACTTTAGAAAAAGATAATGAATCTGAAGAATATAAAGAGTCTGTTTTAGATCTTTATGGAAGAAATATGTATATTAATGGCGCTTGGTTTAAGCCAATGGCAATTATTAATACAATTAATGAGAATAGTATAAATGCAGCTGATAGAGCACGTATTTATTGTCCAGAATATGATTCTTTTACATTTATGAATGGGAATTTAATAGCGCTTGAACGTATTGAGCTATCTAATCCACCTGTTTGGTTAGAATCTAAATTAAGAAAACACTATTTACCTGAAAAGGTATTAAGAGGTGTTCAATTATACGGAGTAACTGAAGATAGTGTTGCACATAGTGAATCTGAAGAACAAATGATTTTTGATATAGTGGAATTACAATCTCAACGAGGATTCATTTGTGACGACGAAGATATTGAACTTTTTTTAGAAGAAGATTTTGTTCAAGACGAAATTACTGCTCGTGAAATGCTACGTATAAGGGTCGAAGAGAGATCTCGAGTTGATTATTATTCCAAGTTAAGAAGTAGAATAATATCTCAAGCAAATGAAAATGGTGGCTTTATGAAAATATATTCAGGAAGTGAAAAGCATGATAATCGTGTTGAATTTTCAGTACCTAGGGCTCCATTTTTACATTGGTGTCACATGCATGGTCAATTTAAAGATTACCTATCTGATTTTTTACCTGAATGGGATACTATTTCTCCTTCTGGTTTAAAAATGGGTGGTGATTGTCAATATCATACTGACTATGTTATTGGCGCTGGTTTTGATCCTCGTGACTTTTATGGAAATGAGGACTTCAAGTCTGCAGCATTTAGATCTTTACATTTAGAAATGAATTTAGATTTAATGACAATAAGTGGTTCAGGTATTATATCTGGCGAGGTTATTAAAGTTAATTCTAACACTTCAATCGAAGATTGTAAAGATAAGATAATTGTGATTCCTGAAGCAAGTGTTGAATTTTTTGAATATGCTAAGGTTTCTAAATTAACTATTACTGAAGTTGGTGGACCTGGTTCACATTTAGCAATAAATTCTAAGGAGTTTGATATTAATTTAATATTAGTTGAAAATGCTACAAAATTTATTTCTAATGACGAAATAACTTTTAATTTAGATTCTGAAACTTTTACTAGTGAAACAACTTTTTAAAGGAGAATTAAGTGAAAAAAGAAAATTTAGAAAAATTAATTAATGGTGGGTTTAAGGTTCCTCCAATCATTAAAAAACATGAAATTATTTCTGATACATTATATGCAGTTAGATCAAATGACTCTTCTGAAGATTCATTTTACAAGTCTAATGCAGGAAAATTTTTAACAAAATTATTTGTTAAGGGTTCTAATGTTTCTGAAGCTATAGTTGAGGTTTTAAAAACTTCTGACAATTGTTTTATTCAAGAAATGATTGTTCCTGATTTTTCATGTGTTGCTTTTAAAACTGGATCTCTTATAACACTTGTTTTAAATAATGGGTTATGTGAAGGGATAACTGCTGGTAAAATTACTGGAGTTATTATTAAAACTAATTCAACTATTAGTCCTGATTACAGTCGTAAGGGAAAGCAATCTAAATCTTTAATTGAAAAAGGTGGAAAACTTATATTAGTTGAAGATAGTGTAGAAAAATTTAATCATGTTGATATATTAACTATAATAGCTAATGTAGAAGCGGCTTCTAGATTATTAAAAGAAGATTCTCTTAACTTTGAGATTTGTTATAGAGATAATGAATTATATTTTTTACAATGTAGACCAAATATTGGGTAGAGGGGTTTCCCTCTATAAAAACTTTTTAGTTTAGAATTTATATTTTAAACCTATTTTTGTTGTAAAATCAGAAGAATCAGTATTAACATATGGACTTGAATTAAAGTTATATGAAAGTTCTAAAGAGAACTTTAAATGATTAGTTATTTTATTTAAAACTTGAAGATTTTGATTTAATCTATAGTTCTTTGTATCTGATAAAACTGGCTGATAATATCCAAGAAAATTAATTTCTATATTTTCATTAATTTTTTCACCGGCCCAAAGATATATATTTCCTACAATATCGAAAGTTTCTTGATCTTCAGAGGAAATCTCACTTGGTTTTATATGTGAATAAAATAAACCAGAGCCCAAACGAAGTTCCTAGCGGAGCGACGGGCTCGGCATGCCTAATCTTCGACTACTTCTTAAGTTTTCTTAGAAGCTGCTAGATTTATCTTGCAGTAGTTCACCTGAGGTAGCATAAGATTTCTTTTCTGTATTCCCTGTAGCATAAAGTCCGTCTAAAGCTATTTCCCCTGACAAACCTTGTTCTTCTCCAATAATAACCGGCTTAATATCTACAAACGCATGTAGATTTAAGATTGTAATAAATATTAATAGTAATTTCATATAACTTTCCTTCAATTAAATTTTGAAGATTTATTAAGATAAAGATCTCTATCTGCGTCTTCAAATAGTTTTTGAAAGCTATCAAATGGATTATATTTTGATCTTCCAAAATTTACTTTTACGTCTATTTTTTTTGTAAATTCAAAATCTTTTATTTTTATGTCAATTAATTCTTGAAGGTTATTAATATCATTTGAAAGAATTAAAAATAAATTACCTCCATACCTACATGTAACTTCTGATTCTTCAGTAACAGAACTAATAACCTCTGTAACTTCTTTAATTATCTTATCACCGATATTATGACCGAATGCGTCATTTATAAACATTAAAAGTTTTATATCTACTAAAAGAATTGATCTACTTTGTATGCTTGTATTATTTAGTTCTGATCTCGTTAATAACCCTGTTAATTTATCCATTTTATTCACCTTAATTGTTAATTACATTTTTATAATTTATATCTTCTAACCACTTTAATCTTGAACACTTAATACATTTATGCTCGTACCAATAATCACCTTGAAACCTTCCTTTTTCTTCACTTTTTTCACCAGTTGATTTAAATATGTGAGTACAAAAGAATTTCTTTATATTAAGCTTCAATTGTATGTGTGAAAACTTGAATTAATTCAAACTCAACTATCTCAAGTTCATTTGCTGAATATTGGCCAATCATATATGAAGCATTTTTTTGAGCTGCACTTAATTGCTTAAATGAGCTACCAGTTTTAGATTCTTTAAAATTATCTTTATTTATAAATAAGTTTGAACCTGTTTTTCTTATTTTGTATATTTTTGTCATTATATCTCCTTTGGATTATGTTTAATAATTGATTTAATTAAATCTTTCTTTTGACTTCTTCCAATATCAGTATGATCCCACTTTAAATGGTTAGCTTTTATATATTTATGAATATCACTAGTTGAAACTTTTGTTATTAAAGTTTGATTTCTATCAAAATCTTTAATTGACAATTCAATTCTTTCAACTTTTTTCATTATGGATTCCATATTGTTGTACGATTATTATCCCAAGGCCCACCATTTATCCACCTATATTCATTATTTATAGTTTTCTCAATCCTTATACTATCATTAGAATAATCTTTTTGACCCTCAAAATAGGCTTTTTCTAAAGCTTCCTGTAGTTTATTTTCAATGTCTTTACTGTTTTCTATACTTCCTGAGTATAAAGTTGTTAAAATAATAACTAAACCTGAAACCATTAATAAGTAACCTACTCCAGTTAAAATATTATTTTTCATATTAATTCCTTCTTGTTAATTTAAATGTGATTGTAGTTAAGTCTTCATGTAAGACGTCTGGAAAATTATTCATATATGTTGTTTTAAGTGACTCTGCTATTGTCCTATTATTACATATATAACCACTATCTTGATATGAAGATTTAGTTCTATCTATCCATGCATTTGAGTTATCAATAACCCTATAAACAAAGCGTGATTCTGTATCTTCATTTACAACACGAAAGTCTACTTCTTCTAGGAAATAAGATTCAACAATATAATCTTGAAGATCCCGTATGTTTCGCTCTAAAGCCGCTTCTGTTTTAAATATTCTACCTATTAATGTATTGTTAGGAAAAAATGTATTTCTTGCTCTATTTCTTCCGAGAAAAACTATCATATTTAAATCCTTTTTAATTGTGGGTATTATACAATTCTTTTAATTATAAGAAGCTTAAATTATAAAACTTTAAGTTTAAATATGGTATTATTCATAATATAAAATTAAGGATTTTAATTTGAAATTGAAAAAAGCATTAAAACAATTAGAAAAAATAGAAACTGAAAATGAGACAATGCAACATAGTACAACATATGAAGCTATGAAACATTTAATTGGAGGTGGAAGACTTGGATTCACAACTAAAAACTTTAAGAAAAAAATGGAAATACAAACACCAGGTGACGTTCCTTCTACGTCAACTGATCATTATCATGTAATTGAATTGAAAATTATTTCTAACTTAACGAGTAAGGAAAATTATGAGGAATATTTTGCAAAAGATAATCCAAATTGGGAAAAGGACTATAAAGCTATGTTAGATAAAAGTTATAGTTTGAATTTAGTTTCGGTTTATTCTCAGTTCTCCGTAGGCCTGGGAAATCCGGATAAAAATGCATATGAATATGGCTTTAGAGAAATTATTCTATATTTAAAAGAAAATAATGTTCAATTAGATTTTTTAAACATAGATAAGGATCTTGAATATAAGTTAAATAGAGAATTTAAAAATAAATTTTTTATGATAGCAGGTGAAGAATATTGTGGCCATGACGATATTTCAAAAATACCTTTCAATATTGCATATGAGGCTAATAATATAATATATGTTGGTCTCGAAGTTTCTAGAGGTAGAATAATGAGAAAACTATCTGAAATAAAAGATCTCGAAGTAAAAGAGTAGAAAGGTTTTTATGAGTCAAAAAAAAATAATTACAAAAAACAATAAATTAAAAATAATTATGTATATATTAATGCTTATTTTATTTTTGTTAAGTTTAAATATTATAGTTTTAGCTATACCTAAATATCAAGTATATTTAGAAAAAGAGAGAATTGTTAAGGTAAATGCAAAAAGAAGAAGAATGAATGAGTATAAAAAACAGGGCCCTAAAGGACGACTGTCTTATATATCTGAGTCTTTAAAATAAACTAATTGATCTTAGAAGGTTTTAAAGTTCTTTCTACTTCTTTTCCTAATTGAACGATAGCAGCTTTACAAATATTTAACTCAGCTTGAGTATGAGCTGTTTGTATACATTTCATTGAGTTTTCTGTTATAAGCTCTAAACTTTCCTTTTGATCATTTAAAGACGATTCTGTACTTGCAATTGCTGTAATTGAAAGAGCTGATAGGAAAAATAGTGCTGTTATTATTTTTTTCATAAGTTATATCCTTTTGATTGATTTTAAACATTATATAGTAGTTAAAATATATAATCTAGCTCAAATATATATTTTCTTTATCTTAATACATAACTGCTTTATTTTTTTATTAAAAAGAATATTTCAAATTTATAATATAAAAGGAGACTATATGTCTAAGGTTGTTGATATCCTTGAAGAAGGATCACAAGTTGTAGTTTATCATAAAGGCTGTTCAATCGTTATTTTTAGTAGTGACGAAGGTTTTTCAGGGAATATATTTACAAATATTGTAAAAGATATTGAAGATATCCAGGAAGATCCATTTGACGGTGGTACATGTGACGGAACTGCTGAAGAAGCAATTGAGTTTTTTGTAGATATGGTAGATACACATATTACAAATAAAATAATTAAAGTATAAAGGAAAATTATGCAAATAGAATTACAAAAAGTTAAAAGTTATGAAAATGTTTTTGTTGTTGAATATTATGACGGATATGTTGCTGGTGGTAAATACAATGTTCAAAATTTAAATACAACATACATGGGATTTAGTGCTAGCTATGGAACAATATTCTTTGATAACTTTGACGAAGCTCAAGTTGTTGCTGATAAATTAAATAAACAAAGTACAATGAATAAGATAGATTATTATGAAAATAATGCTGATTCTTATATTGAAACTTCAAAAGATTTAAATATGGATAAATTCAATGCAATTGTTGAAGAGGCTATAGATAGTTTAGACGCTCCATTTCCAGCTAAATTATTAGATATTGGTTTTGGTGCAGCTAGAGATATGAAGTACTTTAAAGGGAAAGGCTTAGATATTGTGGGAGTTGATTCTTGTAAGAAATTTGTAGATAATGCAAAAGATATGGGATTAACTGCTTATCAGGCATATTTACCTAATTTAAGTATGATTCCAAAAGAAGATATTTTTGATATAATATATAGTGTTGGTGTTTTAATGCACTTAGACAAAAAATCAAGAATTGAATTATTTAAAAACATTAAGAAAAATTTAACTCCAGGTGGATTTTTAATTATTTCTTACAATACACTAGATAGAACAAATGATTCTAATAGACTTTTTTATAAGTTGGAAAAAAATGTTATTGATAGTGAAGTTGAAATGACTCTTGTTAGTGAAGAGATAATTGTTGATTCTAGAGGAATTGAATGGATTACCTCTACATTTGTAAGATAAAAGGAAATTTATGAAAAAGATAACACCAAATGATTTAAGAGTTCAACCAATGAGCTCAGTTACTAAAAATTCTGAATCAGAAACAATTGCTATGAATATTATGATTATTCTAGGTTCTAATGGTAATGAATTTAGAAAATTGTCTTATAGTGAATATAAACAAAGAAGATTGGACGACGGGAATTTTAGTGAATCAGAAAAAATATTTTTTGATCGAGTTATTGAGTATACTTTAAGCCTAGAATCTGCCGCTTTATTTTCAAATGTTTGGAAAGAAATAATTAATGAGGGTTTAAATCATGATTAAAAAAGGTTCAAAAGTTTTAATTTTGGAATTAAATAAAGAACATATTGGATTTAAAAAACTATATCATGAGAGCATGATTGAATATGTTGATACGGAGGCTGAAGTTTTAGTTCGAAAAACTAAACAAGGTTCAGTTAAAGTATTAACAGAAGATAGTCAAGTTAGACATTTCTTAAGAGAAGATCTTAAGGTATTGTAAACTTATATAGAGGTGTAATTTAAACACCTCTATTAAACCTTTGAAGGTAATAACTAATGATAGTAATAAAGAAACATGATATAGACGATTTAATGGCTTCAGACGTCTGTATTGAATTTAATGGAGCTCGATTAAATAATGTAGGTTGGGAATATAAATTATCAAAAGTTTTATCTTCTAAAAGAAGTGATTTTAGATATATAATCTTGAAAACAAATGAAAACACTGTAGATATTCAAAAAGTTAAAGATAGAATTAACTTAAAAATAACATTATATGATTCTAGTATAGAAACTTCTCCCGAAAAAGATTCAAGAGAAGTTTTGGAAATAATTAGAGACGTCAATGGAGTTGATCACTATTTATTAATTGAAGACATTGTGCATAGTGTATTAGATTATTATCCTAATTGAAGTTTTTCCATTTTTCTATAAAGGAAGAATCAAAGTTATTTTTATTTAAGAATATTTTTAATTCTTTTACATGAGGTAAATATAATTTTACTAGATCTTCTCGTTCTTTATCTGTCATTTTTAATTTTATACTAAAGTTATTTTTTATAAATGAATAACAATATCTTAAGAAAGTTCTTAATAGTGGAACTTTGTTAATAACTGGTATTATGTCAATTCTATAAATTTCAATTATAGAAATTATTTTTATAATACTTTTATTTTTGTAATTAATTGATTCGTTTTGTATTTGTTTCCTTAAGTTAAAATTTTCTGTTTTCATATTTAGGAAAGATAAGACTTTTTTTGTATATAGCTCCTCTTCCTTTATAAATTCTTCAAATCCTAATATTAATATATTTTTCTTATCAATTAGTTTAAATAATTTTTCTAAGTCATTTTTATAAAAGCCTATATCTTTAAAATCTGGATTATTAGTTTGAAATTTATCAAAAGATAATTCTTCTCCTAAAAAATGTCTCATTTTAAAATGTGAAAACAAACGTTCAACCGGATCTCTAAGTAAAACAATTATTTTTTGTGATTTATCTAAGTTTACTTTATCTATTGAATTTAGATATGCAACTGTTGATTCTCCATTTAATTTTGAGTGATCAAATAATGAAAGATACTTATTTTCTTCTTTAATTCCTTTACTATATCCTGGTAGTAAAAATCCTGGTTCTTTATATGAGGACATAGATATATCTTCATGTTGATCCAGGTTATGGTGTAAAGTTGTTGTTCCAGCCTTCATAACACCTATAATTAAAAATTCTGGTTTATTTGTTTTTAGCATTTTTATTCTCCTTTACAATAGTATTCACTATATTTTATCTTTATTTAAATTTTAAAGTTATTCCATTTTTTCATAAAGGAATAATCAAAATTATTTTCATTCATTATTTTTTGTACATTTTTAACGTCTTCTTTGTAAAATTCTTTTAATTTTTCTCTATCTTTAGATTCTATTTTTAAATCTGAATTGAATTTATCTTTTATTTTTATATAAAATTTTCTCATTAAAGTACCTAATTTTGTATTTTCTTTAAATAAGTTCTTTAAAAAATATAATCTTTTTTCGATATTTATATATATATAATTTATGATTTTTGATTTAAAAAAATATGACTTATGTTTATGTTCTTTTTTCAAGTTAATGGAATTTAGAGATAAAAAACTTAAAACTCTATTTGTTATTGCTTCTTCATTTTCTATAAAATCTTCAAACCCTAAAATCAATATGTTTTTATGATTATATTTTTTAAATAAAAATTTAAGTTTTTTTGAATAAAGTCCTACTCTAAGGTATCTTTCCTCTTGATAAAAATCACTAAATGAACCAGTATCCTTATACTTTAAATACATTTTATAATGTGAAAAAGCTCTTTCAATTGGATCTCTTAAAATTAAAATTATTTTTTGATTTTGCTCGATATTTATAGTCTCTATATTATTGAAATATACAATAGAAGATTCACCATTTATAAACTTTTCATTAAATAAATTTACATATTCTTCCTCTGTCATATTTTCTGAGGGGATTAAATAATTTGGCTCCTTAATAGAAGACATTGAAATTTCTTTTGATTGATTTAAATTATAGTGTAAAGTTGTTGTTCCAGCCTTCATAACACCTATAATTAAAAATTCTGGTCTATTTGATTTTAACATAAAATCTCTCTTTTTTTAAATATAACATATAATTAATCATTTCTAAAGAAAGAAATGTATTTAGAAGGTATCTTTTCTCTAGAAATAACCTCATAATCTGCTTGGCTGGCTTGTATTGAAAAACTTTTTGGTAACTTGACTTCTAAAGTATAAAGTTCTTCGTCATAATCAAAAGATTCTCCAAACCAATTAAATAAAGCATTATCTAGGTCGTCTAAAGATTTAAAAAGAAAGACACCTTTTTCTTCTTTTAATTCTTCACTTCTAATTCCAACGATAGGTATTAATCCTTCATTTTGAATCTTATCCCAGCTGTCTTTTGTTGTTGTGTGATAGTATGTTTTCATATGGTTATTATATAATAAAAAGGCTTAAAAAAGCCTTTAATTGAGATTTGTTATTCGCAGTCTTCTGTTAGTAAAACTGATCTTTTTATATCTAGTGGAAACATTTTTAAATTGTATCTGTACTTAAAATTGGTCTTTTATCCATTTTAAACCTCCTTACGGTTTTGGTGGCCATTCACTCAGATTACTTGAGCTATTTTGTCCTTCTTCCCAAGATAACTTAAACATAAGCTACGTCCCATTTTTTTGGATTATTCATTGAAGCAACCTTATATCTTTAAAGTATCTTCAGAATAGATTCCAAATCCACTTTTTTTAATTTTAATTTTTTTCATATTATATGTCTCCTCTTTCTTCAGAAGGATTTGAGTATCCTCCACCAAGTCCTGGTAATTTAATATCTTTCATACTAAATTCCTCTTTCTTCAGAAGGATTTGAGTATCCTCCACCAAGTCCTGGTAATTTAATATCTTTCATACTAAATTCCTCTTTCTTCAGAAGGATTTGAATATCCTCCACTTCTACCTGTTCCAAGTAATTTCTTACCATACCATTTAATATCGTTCATTATGTAAACCTCCTTACAAGTTCTATATTGTTGGTGGCCACTCATTATGAGTTTCTGTTGAATCCCATTCTTCCCAATTTTTCATTATTAATCTCCCCATTCTATGTTTTTTAACATAATTATCTTCCATAAGACATTATACGTCTCCGTCTTCTTTAAATATCCATTCTTTACCCATAATAAACTCCTTTTTATACGGTTTGTTTTGATTCTATTTTCATTTAAAAATCACCTGTCTCATTACTTTTGCCAATATCTCCATATTCTTTGAAAATATCTCCTTCATGTTCACGATCATTGTTTTCCCAAAATAGTCTATCTTTCATTTAAAACCTCCTGTGATTTATAAATGTATTATACCTTAATTTTTATTAATTTTTCATTAAGGAGAATGAAAGAGTTTTTTTGTTATTATTTCTTAAAAATAAAAGGATATACAATGAAATTTAATATTAATGGAAAAGGACTTACATTACACTTCTTAGCCGTAACAGGTTCTTCTGTTCATGGATTAAAGAATTCAAACTCTGATACAGATTTAAAGGGAGTGTTTTCATGGGATTTATCTGTCACAAATCAACTTGTATTACCAAATGATTCCCTAGAAGCTTCTAATGTACCTGAGGACGATTGGAATCAATTTCTTTTTGATCTAAAATCTTCTTTAAATATTAATTTTGAAATAGAGGACGATATTACATTTATGGATTCTAGAAAATTCTTTTTAAATCTTCGTAAGAATGAATTAAATATGTTGGACCTTGTTCACTCTAATAATGTTATTTATTCTTCTCCTCAATTTAATCTTGTTATTGAGAATAAAGCTCTTTTATATGACTTTAACTATGCTAGAAGTAAATTTATTGGTTTATCTGGAGGAGCACTAAAAGAACGTTCTAGGGCTTTAAAACGCTTAGATAAGGAATTCACAGAGGAAGATAATTATAAAGCTCAAAAGAACCTAGCTAGATCTATTCATGTTCTTTATATTGTTTTAGAATTTATTGAATTTAAAGAATACTCTTCTAAGCTTAGAAATAATAAAAATTTAGATTTAATTAAAAAGATTAGAAGCTTTGAAATAAATGAAGATTTTGTATTGAAGGAAAAGGATAGACTTATTAATATTTTAGATAGCATGGATTTAAATTATTCTGATCAAGATAAAATTGCTGTTATTATTAATAATTTATTATTGAGTTTAAACTTAGTTGAAGTTTCAGAATTAATTAATAGTGGAGAATCAAATGGACTTAAATAAACTAGAATTAAATGTTAAAAAAAATGGGTATCTTTTCGATCAAGAAAGTTATGATAATATCATTGGGATATTTGAAAAGAAGACTTACTTGAACCTTAGCCTTATCTCTTATAGTATAAAGTATGCCATGAGAACATTAAATACCTTACTTAAATTTAAGGAATCTGAAAAAGAAGAAATGTTTTCCTTTTTTATGGAAGATTTAAAAAGTGGATCATGGACCATTGACTTTATTGAAACAAATAAAGTACGTGAGTATTGGGATAAAAATGATTTAGAGGAAATCCAAGCTTCTTTGATAGGACATTGTTTTAGTTGGGCTGAAAATGAAATTGAATCTTAACCTAAAATTAAAAAATTAGTTAATTTAAATTAATTCTGTTTAAGTTTAATTTAATATAATTTGTTCATAAAATTTAAAAGAGGAATTTATTATGAAAAAAACATTATTAATTGGCTTAATTACGATCTCGTCAATTTTATCAGCAAACTCAATAGCAAAATGTACCGGCTGTCATGGGAAAAATTTTGAAAAAGCTGCTCTCGGTAAATCTAAAATAGTTAAAGATATGGGTGAAGAAGATTTAATTGTTGCTTTAAATGGA